>JAEEGL016284530.1_pt1 | contig 17087 bp, 17 predicted proteins | sample 9134231 | NCBI WGS metagenome assembly JAEEGL01 (sample SAMN16246548, study PRJNA631951) | gut metagenome | biome: gut microbiome; feature: rumen; material: fiber-attached | host: Bos | place: Iran: Karaj | collected 2018-10
AATTATAAAAAAAACGGCAGAAAATTTGGCGAATTGAAAGTAATCGCATAAATTTGCCCACAGAAATCAACAAAAACAAACAATTATGATGATGACAACTAACTTCTGGTGGTGGCAGAACTCAAGATTCAAAAGATCGTGAGAAGATGGCCACGTACCTATAAGTTAGGGTGATAAAATATAGAGAGGCTCGTCGTTCTTGCGACGGGCCTCTTCAATTTTCACGAAGTACCCATTCGCAAAAATGACTACAAATGACAAATAATAAAAAAAACAATAATAACAAAGAAAATGGAAAATTATCAAGTTGACGAAAATGGGTTTTATGGTGAGTTTGGCGGTGCCTACGTGCCTGAGATTCTCTACAAGTGCGTGCACGACCTCCAGGAAGCCTATCTGCCCATCATCGAGTCGGAAGAGTTCAAGAAAGAATACCATGCCTTGCTCAAGGACTACGTGGGCAGACCCTCACCACTCTACTACGCCCGCAGAATGAGCGAACGCTATGGTTGTCGCTTGTACCTCAAGCGTGAGGACCTGAACCACACAGGTGCTCATAAAATCAACAACACCATCGGACAGATCCTCTTGGCCAAGAAGATGGGCAAGACACGTATTATTGCCGAGACAGGTGCCGGACAGCATGGTGTGGCTACTGCCACCGTGTGTGCCCTTATGGGTATGCAGTGTGAAGTGTTCATGGGAGCTACCGACGTGCAACGCCAGCATACCAATGTAGAGCGCATGAAGATGCTGGGCGCTGAGGTACACCCTGTAAGGACGGGCAACATGACACTGTCAGATGCTTGCTCGGAAGCCATACGCGACTGGTGTTGTCATCCCAAAGACACTTTCTACATCGTTGGCTCAACCATGGGACCTCATCCCTACCCCGACCTCGTGGCAAGGATGCAGAGCATCATCTCGGAAGAAATAAAATGGCAGTTGCAAGAGAAGGAAGGACGCGACTATCCCGACTACCTCATGGCTTGCGTCGGCGGAGGTAGCAATGCCGCCGGTACCATCTATCATTACATGAACGACGAGCGTGTGAAGATTGTGCTGGCTGAAGCGGGTGGCCTAGGTTGGAATACCGACCATACAGCAGCTACCATTCATCGTGGCACAGTGGGCATTCTGCATGGTGCCAAGATGCTGGTGATGCAGAACGAGGACGGTCAGATTGAAGAAGCATATACCATCTCTGCTGGTCTTGACTATCCGGGCGTGGGGCCTATGCACTGCCACATGGCGAAGCAAGGTCGCACACAGGTGCTGAGCATCAACGACGATGAGGCAATATACGGTGGCTACGAACTGACTCGTATGGAAGGTATTATTCCTGCCATCGAATCAGCTCATGCAATAGCGGCGCTCTCAAAATTGTCTTTCAAGAAAGACGATGTAGTGGTGCTTACCGTAAGTGGACGAGGCGACAAAGACGTAGAAACCTATCTGAACAACAAACAAATGGCAAAGGAATATGGAAACTTTTAAATATACTACTACCAGCAAGGCAATATTGGGCGACCTTTATACACCCGTGGGCGTCTATCTCAGATTACGTGACCTCTATCCACAGAGTGTGTTGATGGAGTGTTCCGACTATCACGATGCCAGCGAGTCACGTTCGTTCATCGGCGTTGACCCTATGGCGAGTGTGGCAATAGGTCATGGTATCGCCACCATCACCTACCCTGACGGTAGTGTGAAGCAATATGAGGTAAACAACGACTATCAGTCGGACAAGGCCATTCATGAGTTGATTGACTGCATCGAGGTAAGCGGTGAAAATGCTAATGTATGCGGATTGTTTGGCTATACCAGTTTCAATGCAGTACGCTACTTCGAGAACATCAACGTGAAGGATGAGACACAAGAGAAGAACGATGCACCTGATATGCTGTACATCTTATTCAAGACGGTGATAGTGTTCGACCACCATCAGAGTGAGTTAAAGGTGGTGACTCTGGGAGAAACTTCAGAGGTAGATACTATTATCAGGGCCATGAACAAGGCAAATGTGCAGACATACGATTTCCACCCTGTAGGGGATGTGAAGAGTACCCTGACGGACGAGGAGCACAAGGCAAATATCCGTAAGGGCATCAACCACTGCCTGCGTGGTGACGTGTTCCAGATCGTCCTGAGTCGCAGGTTCACACAAGCCTACGAGGGTGACGACTTTAAGCTCTATCGTGCCCTGCGTAGCATCAACCCAAGTCCGTATCTGTTCTACTTCGACTTTGGTGGCTTCCGCATCTTCGGTTCGTCACCAGAGACACATTGCAGAATCGAGAAGATGAAGAAGCCCAGTGGAGCTGACTATTTCAAAGCCTACATCGACCCAATAGCTGGTACCACCAAGCGTACAGGCAATGCTGAAGCCGACAGGCAAGGTGCTGAATACCTGAAACATGACCCCAAAGAGAATGCAGAACATGTAATGCTGGTGGACTTGGCTCGCAACGACCTAAGTCGCAACTGCCACGATGTGAAGGTGGACTTCTACAAGGACTTGCAATACTACAGTCATGTGATACACCTGGTTTCAAGGGTATCAGGCGAACTGAACGAAGAGGCCGACCCAATCAAGACTTTCATTGACACTTTTCCTGCAGGCACACTTTCTGGTGCACCAAAAGTACGCGCCATGCAGCTCATCTCTGAATACGAGCCTCACAACCGTGGTGCCTACGGTGGTTGCATCGGCATCATCGGACTCGACGGTTCATTGAACCAAGCCATCACCATACGAACTTTCGTATCACGTAACGGTGAGTTGTGGTTTCAAGCAGGAGGTGGCATCGTAGCAAAAAGCAACGAGGACTACGAGTTACAGGAAGTAAACAACAAACTGGGTGCCTTACGAAGGGCTATTAGTATAGCAGAGAATTTATAATACTATCACAAACCACTTCAATATATTGATTATGAATATAGTTATAATTGACAATTACGACTCATTTACCTATAACTTGAGTCATTTGGTGAAAGAGCTGGGCGTAGAGGTGACCGTATTTCGCAATGACCAATTTAAGTTGGAAGACTTGGAGGAATTCGACAAGATCATCCTCTCACCTGGTCCTGGCATCCCCTCAGAGGCAGGCCTGTTGCTGGATGTCATCCGCACCTACGCCGACAAGAAACCCATTTTGGGCGTTTGCCTAGGTCATCAGGCCATCGGCGAGGTATTTGGCGCCAAACTCACGAACCTCAGCGAGGTGTTTCACGGAGTAGCCACTCCTTGTCACATAGACCGCAGAGATTTGATTTTCAAGGCACTTCCAGAGACTATTACCGTAGGTCGCTACCACTCGTGGGTGGTGTCATACGAAGGTTTCCCCGATTGTCTGGAAATTACCGCATGGAGCGACGAAGGACAAATCATGGCCGTGCGCCACAAAGAATACAATATCCACGGCATCCAGTTCCATCCTGAATCCGTATTAACCCCTTATGGTAAAACCATCATTAAAAACTTTATCAAATCATGAAACAGCTATTGACTAAGCTCCTCAACCACGAGGACCTGACACGTGAAGAAATGAAGACCGTATTGGTCGGCATCACCCATAGTGAATATCCTAACGAACAGATTACTGCCTTGCTCACTGCCCTGCAGATGAGAGGTGTAACGGTAGATGAACTGTTAGGTTTCCGTGATGGTATCTTGGAAACGGGTGTTCCTGCCATCCTCGACTGCGACCGTTATATAGATGTGGTGGGCACAGGAGGCGACCGAAAGAACACGTTCAACATCTCTACCACCGCTTGCTTTGTCATTGCAGGTGCCGGCTATAAAGTGGCAAAGCACGGCAACTATGCAGCCACATCTGTTAGTGGTGCCAGCAATGTGATACAACATCATGGTATCAAGTTTACCGATGACATAGATCGATTGAATCGTTCACTCAATGAGGCAGGTATCGTCTATCTGCATGCACAGCTCTTTGCCAAGGCGATGAAGTTTGTAGGTCCTATCCGCAAGGCATTGCAGTTCCCTACCATTTTCAACCTGTTGGGCCCCATCGTCAACCCTTCACAACCCAAGTGTCAGCTCTTAGGTGTGGCCAACCTCGACCAAATGCGTCTTTATAATAATGTGTATCAGCGTTTGGGCATCGATTATGGTATCGTAAACAGTATAGACGGCTACGACGAGATATCACTGACCAGCGATTTCAAGGTTACGACCAATAACTACGAGCGCATCTTCAAGCCACAAGACCTTGGCTTCGACATTGCCAAGCCAGAAGAGTTGGTGGGTGGTGCCACTGAGGAAGAAGCGGCTCAGATATTCGATGCCGTATTGGAAAACCGAGCCTTACCTGCACAAAAGAATATCGTTTTGGCCAATGCTGCTTTCGGTATTCAGGTGCTTGAAAAGGGACAGAAGGAAATTGAGGAATGTATAGCTATAGCCCGTGAGAGTATCGATAGTGGAGCGGCTTTGCGCACCTTCAAGAAGTTTACTGAACTCAACTCATAATCAAATGGATATCTTAGAACAGATAATAGCCACAAAGCGACTGGAGCTACCCAGAATCAAGGCGGCTATACAGGCACTTAGCAATGACGACATAGCAAAGTTGCAGGCTCCTAAGCCTTCGTTACGCCAAGCGTTGTTAGATAGCCCAACGGGCATCATAGCCGAGTTCAAGCGTCGTTCTCCCTCCAAGGGATGGATCAAGGAAGACGGGCGTGCTGATGTGATTCCACTGAGCTATCAGCAGAACGGAGCAACCGCCCTGTCTATCCTCACTGATGAGCAGTATTTTGGTGGGCACGACGACTATATCAGTCAAGCTCGAAACTCGGGTGTCACCCTACCCGTTCTCTATAAGAACTTCATCATCGACGAGGCACAACTCTATGCAGCTGCAGCATGTGGAGCATCAGCGGTATTGCTCATTGCAGCCTGTCTGACAAAGGCGCAATGCCAAGCTTTGTTACAGAAAGCACATGAATTAAGGTTAGAAGTATTGTTGGAGATGCACTCGGAGGCAGAGTTGGAATATGCCGAACTGAAACCGGATGTCTGTGGCATCAACAACCGCAACTTAGGCTCTTTTGTTACTGATGTGGAGAACAGCTTCCGTTTGGCTGAGCTGTTGCCCAAGGATGCCGTGAAAGTGAGCGAGAGTGGCATCTCAAATCCCGATACCGTGCGCTCTCTGCGACAAGCTGGCTTTCAAGGTTTCCTCATCGGTGAGAACTTTATGAAAACAGATGACCCTGGTATAGCGTTGGACGAATTTATCTCAAAGATATGATTATCAAGGTATGTGGCATGCGTGATGCCGACAATATTCGCACCGTCGAGCAGTTAAATATCGACTTCATGGGATTTATCTTCTGGCTAAAGTCAAGTCGCTTTGTCAGCGAGCGCCCTGCGTATCTGCCTACGAATTGCAAGCGCGTGGGAGTATTTGTCAATGAAACCATCGAGCAGGTTTGTCGCATAGCGGATGAGTATGACCTTGACTATATCCAACTGCATGGCAATGAGTCACCCGCTTACATCCAAGAGATAAAAGCCAAAAGCCAAAAGCCAAGGTCGATAATTAAAGCCTTCAACATTGCCAACCCTACCGATTTCGAGCAAACGAAAGCCTATGAAGGGATAGTCGACATATTTCTCTTCGACACCAAAGGTAAAAGTGTAGGCGGTAATGGCGAGAAGTTCGACTGGGATGTGCTTAAGGTTTACAAAGGCGAGACTCCTTTCCTTTTAAGTGGCGGCATAGGACCTGACGACGCGTCATGCATCAAGACATTCCATCATCCCAAGTGCATCGGCATCGACCTCAATTCACGCTTTGAAATAGCACCAGGACTTAAAGATATCAGTAAACTCAAAACATTCATTAACTCATTATGAACAAGATTAATACACTATTTGAAAATAGCAAGGACAAGAAGCTCCTTTCACTTTATTTCTGTGCAGGTTGCCCCACATTAGAAGGCACAGGCGATGTGATTCTCGCCATGCAACGCAACGGTATCGCTATGGTAGAGGTGGGCATCCCCTTTAGCGACCCATTGGCCGACGGTCCCGTCATTCAGGACGCCGCTACACGAGCACTGAAGAACGGCATGACACTCAGTAAGTTGTTCTCACAGTTGCAAGCCATTAAAGACCAAGTGCAAATTCCCTTGGTACTGATGGGCTACCTTAACCCTATCCTGCATTACGGCATCGAGCGTTTTTGTCAATCGTGCGTAGAAGCAGGCGTTAGCGGTGCCATCATCCCCGATCTGCCCTTTGAGGACTATCTCAATGTGGTAAAGCCCATAGCCGACAAATACGACCTGCGTATCATCATGCTGATCACCCCAGAGACCAGCGACGAACGCATCCGACTGATAGACAGCCACACCGATGGGTTTATCTACATGGTATCATCTGCCTCGATTACAGGCACACAGAAAAGCTTTGACGAACAGAAGCAAGAGTATTTCCGTCGCATCCACCAGATGAACTTGCGCAATCCCCGCATGATAGGCTTTGGCATCAGCAATGCCCAGACGCTGAAAGCAGCGCAGGACAATGCCGCTGGTGCTATCATCGGTTCGAAGTTTGTAGCTTTGCTCAATGAGGCCAATGGAGATGCAGATACTGCCTTGGAAAACTTGATGCAGGCTTTGAGTAAATAGCGACTACGCCAAGAGGATTCCCTTGGCGTAGTCACTCCTATCTTTTAAGGGTTCTGTTGTTTGAACAACAATCACTGTGTGCTTTCAACTACAAAACTCAATAATAGCACTTACATTTTCGCCTATAGATAGAGAAATAATAATCAAGTCATCAATTCTGTAAATGGTAGGAACAAGCATGTCACCCAACTTTGCAGCTACGCGATACTCTACTCGCAAACCGTTGACAACGAAATTCCCTGGTAGCAATTCCATCGCCATACGGACATAGTTGGCATTGTTCAGATGCTTGTTGTAGTCGATGTCAGCACGAAGAACCTTAATAGGTTCCAGCACTTCACCTTCTGTCTTGGGTAGAATAATACGACGGTCCTTGTAGTTCATATCCAACTGTGGTTCCAGCGTCATGGATTGTATGGTAACATCATCCACCCGCTTTAGTTTTCCTGCAGTTTTATCCACAAATGCACCCATACTCCAAGTTTTGTAGCAAGGTTTCCCCTCTGCATCGTAAATAAACGTGTTGCGGAAACCAAACATAGGCTTCATGCCATAGACGGAGGTTGTCACTGTCAATTCTTCTTTATATTCAGGCACTCTTACCACTTCCATTTGTCTAGTGGCCAACAGCTGACTCATATTCTGCTCTGCAAAATATTGCTTCACACCAGGCTCGCTGTCAATCCACATCTCTGAACAGTCTTGCATCATCTGGAGGGCAGAATAGAGTTTTAGCTTACCATCGCTGTCACAGGTGCTTGTTGTTACCTTGTATTTTAAGCTATACATATTGTTTATTCTTGAGATACTATCTTCTCGGCCATCTTCTTACCGGCTTCATAGGCTTTTCGCAAATCCTCTTCCCAATACTCATCACGGTATTGTCGTTTGGCTTCTTCTGAAAAACCTGCCAGTTCGAAACGATCGTAGTTTTTCACCTGATAGGTATTATAAGCGATGAGTTTTTCAAAATTGCCAAGAGCCCCTGAAATACAATACTCCATTGAGCCATAACCATTATCATTATTCATTTCCCTCGTGCCGTTCATAGTTTCTATTAGCAATACCGGCATCTTCTTGGGAGCTCTCAAACTGTAGTCGTTGTATGAAAGCCAAGGGAACGCCAAACGCTCCAGGAATGTTCTCATCTGACCTGTCACGTCACCAAAATAAATCGGAGAACCAAGCACTAAGCCATCGGCTTGGGCTATCTCTTCCAAAACAGGAGTCAAGGCATCCTTGAACTTGCAGATGTTTGATGCCTTTCCTTTGATTTTACAGGCCATACACGACATGCAGCCTTTATAGTCAAGCTCATACAGACGTACAGTCTTTACTTCAATATCAAAACCCACTGCTCTTGCTCCCTCGGCAAATTTCTGCAGCATCGAGGCCGTATTGAAATTCTTTCTTGGCCCTCCATCGATAATAATTATTTTAGCCATAATCGTTACTATTAAATTATCTGGTCAATCATGTTGCCATATACTTTTACTTCATTCTGCAAAGATAGCTTTTAGTTTAGTCTATTATTTAGGACTTTATATAAAGCAATGACTATACCTTTGTTTGCTTGCGATATTCCGATGGCGATACCCCCAACACTTTCTTGACATAGCGGCTTAAGAAGGAAAGGGAAGAGAAATTCATTTCATCGGCAATTTCGACAAACGACAAAGACCTGTCATTAAGCAGACGCGTCAGCTCGTTGGCGGCAAACTGCTCTATCCAATCGGAAGCTGGCTGATGAGTGATGTTACGGCAAATCTCAGAGAGGTATTTCGGCACAATACACAACTTATCGGCGTAAAATGCTACATCACGGTTTTGCTTGCAATGTTCCTGCACCAGGAAGAGAAAGCGCAGGAAAATGCGAGACTGGTTGTCGTCGGCGCCTAACTGGTCCAGTTCGTGCTTCACGATGTTCCACATATCAAAAAGAAACACTTGCAGCAGTCTACCTATCGTCTCGTCTTGAAAAAGTGCCTGCGGGTGGTGAATGCGATTCTTGAAAGAATCAAAATCAACATTCATCAGTTGCCACCCTGTTTTGTCTAAATGAATCACTGGATTGAACTTCAGCAAAACATAGCCCTTTGTAGCCCATACCATCTCTGGGTTGTAGGTCTGTAAGAAATCCCAACTGACCAGGAGGAAGTCAATATCAGCATCGTCCGAGTAGTTCACCTCAGAGATTTCATTGCTCATCTGCCAAATCACTAAGTCACCAGCATGAGCCTCATGCCATTGGTTATTAGCCTTGAAAGTGAGGCTTCCTTGCTTACAAAGAATATGCACATGATGAGTGTGCATGAAATCCGAAGGTATCACCGCGTCTATCACATTATTATATATTAGATAAGGCAATATCATGGCAGTTTGTACTTCTATTCGCTGCTAATTTACGAAAAATTCTGCAATCAGTGAAATTCTAAGTGTGATTTATGAATATCATCATCATGTCTATTTCAGTGAATCTATGAATTCAGAAGGAGAGAGAGACTCGATTCTCTTGAACATGCGGCTCAAATGTTGTGGATATTCATAGCCTAACTTGTAGGCTGTCTCTGAAATGCTTTCACCATTCAGCAACAGGTTTTTTGCCTTGTTGATGATAAAACGGTGGATATAGTTCAACGCACTGCTGCCAGTACCTTCTTTAACAATGTCACCCAGATAATTGGGAGTAATATGTAGTTGTTCGGCACAATATGCCACCGTGGGTAAACCATGTTCTAGCTGCAACTCGGCATCATAATATTTATTCAACAAAGAATAAAGCTGCGCTATGCGGTCGTTGCTATTAGCATTAGGATGTACCTGGTGCTGGCGGTTGAAGGCTCGTTGGCTATAGTTCAGTATCAGCTCGATGTAGTTCACGATGATAGATTTCAGTTCGCTGTCATTTCGGTGCTCTGTCAGTTCATAAAGGATGCTGCGAATGATGCTCACAATGATATTTCGCTCATAAGATCCCAGCGTCAGTGCCTCGTTAGTTGGATAACTATAAACACTGTATTGCCTAATGTTTTTTTCTAATGCTGTGCCTGCCAATAAAGTCGGATGAAACAACAGAGCCCAACCGGTAAGTTGTACTGTGGTGCCATCATCATGTTTGCCCCCCATACCTCCTGGTTGAACACAAATCAATGAGTCTTTGGTGTAGTGATACTGACCTTTTCCTAATGACAGTTCTATCTCATTGCTCTCGTGGATGAAGAAACCATATACTTCATAATGGTTGAAGCTATGGCGCACCTCAGACAATTCGTTAAAACACACCACGCTTACCTGCGGATGCTGCAACTCGCTGCCGATATAATGGATGTAATCAGCCACTTGCTTGATATGTCTCACATCGTTCATTTCTTTTACTTTTTGGCAAATATAAGCAAAATCCGTAAAATTGATACATCCCGCCTTATTTTTTATAATTATTATGTGTATCTTTAAGTGTAATTTTGCATCGTGAATAAAAAACGGATTTATTAAAAAAAAAGGATTATGAAAACGAAAATCTTCTTTGTGTTCGTTTTAGCAATGTTTATGTTATCATCACTGAACGTAAGTGCACAAATTACCATCAACATCAGATATACCGCTGAGAACGGTAATGCACGTAAATATGTAGAGGAAATGGAATCAAGCGGCATAGCTGCCCGTATCCGTGCCGTAGAAGGTTGCTTGGGTTATGATTATTTCTATCCAGCTGATGATCCAAACGGTCTGCTGTTAATTGACAGCTGGCAAGACCAAGCTGCCCTGAACCGCTATCACAGTTCACCAGCTATGCAAGAGGCTGCTGTCCTGCGCGAGAAATATGGCTTGGGGGGGCGTACCGTTCGTATGTTCACTCCTGTAACGCCTCCTGCAAGAAGAGAAGAAGTTCCTGCTAACAATAACTAAAATAACAGATAATAATGAAAAAGAACATTGGACAGAAACTGGCTCTTTATCCCACCCCAGCTACAGTAGTTGGCACCATTGACAATGAGGGTAAGTTAAATTGGATGCTGGTGGCTCATGTTGGCATCGTCAGTCACTCTAAACTACTACTGAGTGTACATGCTGTACATCATAGTGTGAAAGCTATCGACGAGACACATCGTCTATCCATCAACATTATCGACGAACAATTTGTGGCACAAGCCGACTATACAGGAACCGTCAGCGGTGCAAAGACAGACAAGTCGAAAGTGTTCGAATATCATTTGGGCGAAGCAGGGATGCCTGTTATCGAGCAGTCACCACTGGTGATGGAGTGCGAGGTCATTGACACCTATGAAATAGATGGTTTCAAAAACTACATCTGTTCCATCCTCAACACTTATGTTGAAGAGGAAATGTTGGATGATAAGCAGAAACCAGATTACAACAAATTGAAGCCTGTGTTATTTGAAATGCCTACTTACAAGTACTTGCGTACTGGTGACATCATTGGTGACTGTGTTAAGATGGGCAAAGCATTTGGAGAGAGATTAAACAAGTAATAATAGTAAAATAATGAAAGAATCAAAGATTATATTGGGTACATGGTCATGGGGATCAGGTGCAGTTGGTGGTGATCAGGTATTTGGCAACCACTTGGAGATAGAGCAACTTAAACCTGTTTTTGAAACAGGTATGCAAGTAGGTCTAAAAATTTGGGATACTGCTACCGTTTATGGTATGGGGGCTTCAGAGTCTATTTTAGGTGAGTTAGCTAAGGCCTATCCTCGTCAGGAAGTGATGCTGTCTACTAAATTTACACCGCAGATAGCTCCAGATACTTCAGATGCTGTATCTGAATTGATGGAAAATAGCCTCAAATTACTGCAGACTGACTACATAGATATGTACTGGATTCATAATCCAGCAGATGTAGAACGCTGGACCCCCGGACTAATCCCATTGCTACAGAGTGGGAAGGTAAAACGTGTAGGTGTGTCTAACCATAATCTGGCTGAGTTGAGGCGTGCAGATGAGATTTTGGCAGAAGCAGGCTTCCATGTATCTGCTGTTCAGAATCATTATAGCTTGCTCTATCGTTCTTCAGAACGTGGTGGAGTGCTCGACTATTGCTTGCAACATGGCATTCAGTTCTGGGGCTATATGGTATTGGAACAAGGCGCTTTGTCAGGTAAGTACAACACACAAAATCCCTTGCCTGCAGAGAGTGACAGAGGTCATAAGTATAATCCTGTACTGCCCCAGATTGAAGCCCTTACTAATGCGATGAAAACTATAGGTAAAAAATATAGTGCCTCTTGTTCACAGATTGGTATAGCTTGGGCTATTGCGAAAGGTGTAATGCCAATCATCGGTGCCACCAAGCCCAATCATGTTCTGGAAGCCGCTGAGGCTGCCAAGATTCAGTTGACAGCTCATGAAATGAAGGAACTGGAAGCATTGGCTGAGGCTACTGGTGTTGATACACGTGGCTCTTGGGAACACTCTATGGAATAATATTAAAGATGAGGAAGTTAGGTATTTCAATTAGTTTATTGTTTTCGTCAATGGTGATATTTGCTCAGTCTGCTATAGATATGCATAGCCATTTTACCACACCTGCATTCTTGAAGGTGTTGGCTGAACATGATGCTTTGCTGGATGAGGGATTTCCTATCCCCGACTGGACAGTAGAGGACCATCTGCAATTTATGAATGATGCCGGCATCGAAAAGTCTGTGCTAACTCTTCCAGCACCTCAGCCATATTTCGGTGATGTTGCTGAAACGGCTCAGGTTATTCGCGCAACAAACGAAGCAGCTGCCAAACTGAAAGCAGAGCATCCAGATAAATTCTTGTTCTGCGCTACTTTACCATTGCCCGATGTGAAAGCTGCAATGAAGGAAGCTGTGTATGCGCTTGACACCTTACATGCTGATGGTATAAAGCTGGCTACCAACAGTCGCGGACAGTATTTAGGCGAAGAGGCTCTCGACCCATTGATGCAACTGCTTAGCGATAGAGGGGCAGTGGTGATTTTGCATCCTCACAAACCAGATCCTTATGCACAGCAAGTGATGATACAGACACCTCTGGCTATGTATGAATACTTGGCTGAAACCACTCGTGCTTTGGCTAACATGATTACTCGTAATGTGTTAGCTAATTATCCTGGTATGAAGGTAGTGGTGCCTCATTGCGGTTCTTACCTGCCTTTGGCTATCCCACGCATGAAGTCTGTATATCCTGCTGTGCTTGCCAAGAAGATGGTGGATGACATTGACTGGGATGCTAACCTGAAGTGTCTCTACTACGACTTAGCGGGTGCTGCTTCAGCTGCTGTAATCAAACAGATGTTAACTCTCACTGAGCCAAGTCACATCATGTATGGATCAGATTACCCTTATGTAACAGATCCAGTTTTAACATTGAAAATCAAACAACTGCGTGAAGATCTAAAAGCTGACGGCGAGCTGGCTCCTTATGTGGATATGTTCTTGAAAGATAACGCTATCAAACTTTTTGAGAAATGAAAAGAATAATCATTGCCCTAATGGGCTTTATAGTGATGACTATGATGACCAGTTGTAAAGAAAACAAAGTTGCTGCCACAGAAGTTCTGCAAGAAGAAGCAAAGGTATATGACCCAGCAAAGATGTTGGTACGCCTCTCTGTAATCGAGGTCTATCCTGAGTATTTGGAAGAATACCTGCAAGCTGCTGCTACAGTAGGTGGTGAGTCGGTAAAGAAAGAACCTGGAGTGATCTGCATCTACCCATCTCACCTTAAAAGTGACAGGTGCCAGATCCGTATATTGGAAATCTATCGTGACCAAGAAGCTTACCAGAGTCACATTGCCAGTGAACATTTCCAGACTTACAAACAAGGCACCCTGCATATGGTAAAAAGTCTTGAACTATTGGATATGAATCCACTTGACCCTGCAGCAATGCCTTTTATCTTTAAAAAATAGGATCAGAAAAGGAATAAAACACACAATATTTGCAGTCGGAAATAATTTATTCGATAAAGTTATGATAAAACTCAAGGCTGCATGGACAGCAATCTTTATTATTTGTTTGGCTATAACCGTAAACGCTCAGCAAGCTGCGAATGATAGCTTGAAAACATCTTCCAGAGAAGGCAGTAACCGTGACTTACTGATGAATGCGGCATCTGCTAGTCAGCCCCGGCAAATATCGTTAGGTTTGCCTATCAGCGGAAATGCTTACATCTATGAAGATGGCTTGCCTGTGTCTTACTATAATTACCAACTGTACCCCTATAAAAGTTGGCATAGTGGTGTAAGTCATGAGAGTACTGCTACCATGAGTCCACAGGATATGGTGCTGAAATATGGAATCATCAGCTATAGCGTTGACAGTAAGTCTAAGTTGGCAGGTGACAAGTTTGAAGGACGTGTGAACTATACGCTCAACATGTTCGGCCGTCAAGCTGTCGATGCCAACATCTCTACACCTATAGGGAAAGGCTGGGGCATTAGCTTGAGCACTTATCAGAACTTTGATCCGGGTAGCAACCGTATGTCGATGAGCTACCTGATGGAACGCACTCAATTTTACAAAGGAAGTATCTCCAAGACCTTTGCTGGAGGAAGGGGTAAAACTGGCATCATCTACCAGTATTCTGAATTCTTGAACCACATCGAGAACTTCGGTCCGTTTGTGTTTGTGGGCGACGGTAGTGTGAAAGAGCTTGATGGATTCAATCTGGGTCGTGACAACTACCGCCCAGATGACAGATACATTCAATTCCTAGATGTCAAGACTGGCAGGATGATGGAGCAGTACATCGATGATGCTAATACCGACAAGATACATAATGTGAATTTCGTATTGGATTACAACTTTGCCAATGGCATGAAGCTAGCAATTCATAGTAAGTATAAGAATGGCCATAGCTATCGTGCTAATCCCTCTATCTCAGGCGTAACGAAAGCAATGGCTGATGCAGGTTTTACTTACGCTGACGGAACCCCATACGAAGGGATGTTGCAGAACCGTCGTTACTTGCATTTCGATGCTTTTGAAGAAAGTTGGATGACCAATGCCTCGCTCAGTGGTATCAGTACCAATCGTCGCCATCGTTGGATGGTAGAGGCCGACTACTGGCTGAATCATGCAGGAACAGAAACCTCTATGTGGATGATGTCGCATGAGGTGAAGAAAGATCCTAAACTGCTGTATTATGAAAGTCAGAGTGGACGTGCATACAACAGCTATGCTGAATACTATAATGGACATGAACACAAGCTCTTTGCATTTGCCAGTGATGAATGGACGGTGAACAATCGCTTGTGGCTGAAAGCTGGACTACGTTTGGAATACCTGAATGTACGGGGACGTGCTGCCAACGATGTATATGAGGGAAATGCACGTCATACTGGTTTCTCTCTTGCAGATGAGGGTGTCAAGTTGAACAAGTTTAACGACAGTCATTTTAATCATGCTTATTTAGTGAGTACCCGCTTTGCCCTCTTGGACGGATTTGGTTTGCAAGCAGAATACAACAGTGCCACCATCCACTCCCAGTTGTTCCATTATGGTACCTACTCCTACCCTTCCATGAAGGGCATTACTGCCAATTATTTCCGTGGAGGTATCTACTGGAAAAACAGCTGGATAGACCTTACCTCACAGATTACATACATCGAACAGAAGAATGCGCAGGAAAGGCCTAATTTCAGTCATGTTCTCACAAAGGATGCAGGAGGCATGAAGGCTGGACAGGAAGAAAACATTACTATGTTCACCTATTACAATTTGGGTACCCTGGGCTGGCTCACCGATGCAGTGATAACACCTTTCAAGGGTTTCAATGTACACCTGATGTTCACTTTACGCAATCCTCAATACAAGGATTTCAAACTTACACCGACTTTCAGCGACGGAGTAACAGAAGAACATGACTTTAGTGGCAACACTATCACTGCCCTGTCTAAGACAGAACTGGAAATTGAGCCCAGCTATACGTTCGACAAGTGGCGTATCTGGCTCAGTGCCCGTTATTTCAGTAGACAGTACATCAACAAGACCAACTCGCTCTATTTCAATGGTCGCTGGGAGACTTTTGGAGGTGTAGATTATACGCTGAACAAACATGTAAGCTTTGCTGCCAGTGTGGTGAATATCCTCAACCAGAAAGGTGCCAGCGGTTCTATTGCTTCAGCCGACCTGGTGACCGACCCTACCCCTTATAAAAACTATGTGATGGCGGGCACATTTATTCGTCCGTTTACAGTTGAGTTTACTACAAGAATTAAATTCTGACGGAATGTTGTAGGGACGGTTCTTTATGTACTGAAGAGCATAAAGAGAACCGTCCCTACCGTGTACTACTAAGCTATGTATGTCAATCTGGTTGCTGACCGTCGTGGGCCATAAGCATGATAATTCTTATTTTCATAGTTTTTTATTTAGTTTGCTGCAAAGGTACATTTCTTTAGCAAAAAAGTCAGTCCGCCTGAATAATCAAGCAGACTGACTAAAATGTTTAGAAAAAACTATTTGAAGAGATTTCTTACAGTGTACCCCGTTTCAAGGCCTCCACATATTTGTCGATGCGCTGCATCTCCTGTGGGATGTTGATGCGCTGAGGACAGTTCGGCGTACACTGGCTGCATCCTGTGCAATGGGCTGCCTGACGGAGTTTGGGCACCGAACGGTCGTAACCCACCAGGAAGGCCTGACGCATCTTGCGATAATTGGGGTCGCCCTGGTTCTCTGGCAGATTGCCTTCGTTCACACATTTATTGTAATGCAACAGTGTGCCTGGGATGTCAAGGCCGTAAGGACAAGGCATGCAGTATTGGCAGTTGTTACACTGGATAATAGGATACTTGATAAGCAACTTGGTGGTTTCTTCCAAGAAATCGTTTTCCTCATCGGTAAGTGGCACCAGTGGTGAGAACGAACGTATATTGTCCTGTAGATGCTCCATGTAGGTCATACCGCTCAGCACACTCACAACTTGCGGATGGGTGCCTACCCAACGGAAGGCCCAAGAGGCAACACTGTTCTCGGGATTGCGCTCTTTCAGACGCTGTACCAGATGGACTGGCAGGTTGGACAGACGACCACCCAACAACGGTTCCATGATGACGATAGGGATGTTGCGTTCTGCCAGCATGTTATACATGATTTCGCCTTGAACACCATTTAAACCCTGTGGGTAATGCCAATCCTGATAGTTCATCTGGATCTGCGCAAAGTCCCAGTGTGCCTCGCCCTTGTCATGCATCTCCATCATGTATTCCAGCACTTCAATGTCGCCATGATAGGAGAATCCCATGTTGCGGATGCGTCCTGCTTCTTTTTCTTTCTGGAGGAACTCGTGCATGCCATTGTCCAAATACTTGGCACGGAAGTTCATCATACCTGTCACTCCACCAGGACCAAAGCCTCCAAGACCTGCACCGTGAATAAGGTAGTAGTCAAGGTAATCTACCTGCAACTCTTCAAACGAACGGTGGTAGCCTG
>JAEEGL013797406.1_pt1 | contig 17086 bp, 14 predicted proteins | sample 9134231 | NCBI WGS metagenome assembly JAEEGL01 (sample SAMN16246548, study PRJNA631951) | gut metagenome | biome: gut microbiome; feature: rumen; material: fiber-attached | host: Bos | place: Iran: Karaj | collected 2018-10
CTTGACCAAGGAGTTATTGCAATACAAATACTATTACAGAGTCCTGGGCGCCTATCTTCCGGCCGACATGACAAAGTTCGATGCCGTCAAGCGCATCGTCCCGAACATCGACTATCGATATGACGGGAAGAATGTCACCCACAAGCGTTTCTGGCCGACAAAGAATCTGTCACCAGCCGTTGAACAATACGATTACGAAAAGGTCATTCATGATGCGGCTGAGATTCTGAAGAACAGTATGCGGCTGGTCGCCAGAAAATGGTCGAAACCATATATCTCATTAAGTGGCGGCATTGATTCCAATACGACCTTTGCCGCCGCTAACGGTATTTACAATCATTTCAAGGCGTTCAGCTACATCTCTGCCCCGAAAGAGGCAATCGATGCCGCCGCCGCGGAGAAAATCGCCAGACGTTTTCATGTGGAATGGCTTCGTTTCCAAATTCCGTCAAGCAATGAGGACGTAAAGGATTTCAAGGAAATCAAAGCCATCATCGACCATAACAACGGCTACATTTTCAGACACTACGACAATGAATACCGCAAGCGGATCATTTTGATGCGGCAGCTGGATTGCGATGTGGAAGTGAAATCATGGGTGTCTGAAGTCATCCGCGCCTATTGGTATAAGCATTATGGCCGGTCGACCATGCCGCCGCTTTCACCGAAGCTCTTCCGGAATCTCTACAAGATTTTCATCTTCAATCGTCGTCTGGCCCATAAGATCGACGCTGTTTTTGCCAAGTATATCCAAGACTTTGAATATGATACCATTCCAGATGCCTATCTGCCAGCCGACATGCATAAAGTCGAAGTCGCATTGGGCAGTTGGGGAGGCATGGGCACGTCCGAAATGAAAATGTATTCGGACATCACCTATATTTATGACAATCGAAAGTTCTTTGATTTGCTGTTCAGAGTTTCTCTGGGCAAACGGATTTCAGATGAGCATCATCTGGACATGAAGAAGATTCTGAACAAAGATCTGTATGATATGCATATCCGGGTTGTCAATTTAAAGGAAACCAAAACAAGAGCTTTTTTGTTGAATATGATTTTCAATATGAATAGAATTTTGCCATAAATATCGGATATCACATTGTTATTTCTATTATTGATTGAATGAAGAAGTTTATTCTCATATCCCCCAAAAACCGCACAGTCTATAACTTCCGCGGTGATTTGATTAAAGCTATCATCGCCAAAGGATATGAAGTCGTTGTGACAGGGCCGGACAGAGTGGATGTCGAGAAGATCGAGGCACTTGGGGCGCGGTTCGTTGAAATCCCCATGAACAAGACCGGCACGAGTATCGTTGGCGACTTGAAATACTGCCAGGCGTTGACACGACTGTTCAAGATGGAGAAGCCAAATGTTGTGTTGGGGTATACAATTAAGCCTGTCGTCTATGGTAGCATCGCTGCATGGAGGGCCAATGTTCCAAATATCAATGCGATGATTACAGGCGGAGGTTACACATTCATCTCGACATCATGGAAGGCGCGGATTCTTGGAATCATTGTACGCTTTCTCTATCGGATGGGTTTGAGTTGTGCACAACATGTAATCTTTCAAAACAATGATGACTTGTATGAATTCTGTGAATCAGGGCTTGTGAAACGCGATAAATGCTTTGTTGTCAATGGTTCAGGGGTGAACATGGAGCATTTTAAGCCAGTTCCTTTCCCGGAACAGATGACTTTCCTGATGATCTCCCGGTTGTTGAAGAGTAAAGGGGTGGGGGAATATTTGGAAGCCGCTAGAATTGTGAAGCAGAAGCATCCAGAAGTTCGTTTCATGCTGCTTGGCAAATATGAGACTGCCATGCAAGATGCAATGCCGAAAGAATATGTCCAAGCATTCGTTGATGATGGCATTGTGGAACGTTTCGAGGAGACGTCTGATGTTCGACCATACTATGCGCAGTGCAGTGTCTATGTTCTTCCATCATATCGTGAAGGAACGCCTCGCACTGTCCTTGAAGCTATGGCGATGGGCCGTCCAATCATTACAACAGATGCGAATGGCTGCCGAGAGACAGTTCAAGATGCTGTGAATGGTTTTCTTGTTCCTGTGAGAAATATTAATAAACTTGCAAAGGCCATGGAAGACTTTGTTAACAATCCTTTATGCATAACTTATATGGGGGAATTATCCAGAAAATATTGCATAGATAAATATGAAGTAGAAATAGTAAATCAAAAAATTATATCAGGAATATATATTGAGCATTAATAGTTTATTATAATAGTAAGATGTGAGGAAAATTATTAAGGCAATTTCAGCTTTTTTTGATGAACCACATATTATTATTACCTGACAAATTATATATTCAATTTCACTTTTGTCAGGTTAATTTAAAATGGATATCTCAATTTTGATTAATAATCAATAAGTAAAGATTGATTTTACAAGTGTGATGATTTGAAATCATCTTTTGTGATTTATTAATTCCACAGATATATATAAAGATATAAAAGATTCAAGACTTTTAGCAAAAGCTATATAATCAAATATATTTTCAAATTTACTGGATACTAGTGAAATCAAATATGAAATTTTCTGAAGCAAAAAGTTATGATGATATTATTAAGTCGTTATTAGATATAAATCAGTTAAAACATGAATACTATCATTATACTTCTATTAGTTGTTATGAAAATATGATAAGAAGTAATAAAATCGAACTTACAAGAGGAAATAGTTTATCGCTTAATGATTTGTTAGAAAAGTTTAAATGTGCAGATGAATCAATATGGAAACGACTATATATAGCTTGTTTTACATATGAACGTGATGAAAGTATAGCATTATGGCAATGTTATGGGAGACCATTGGCACAAGCAATACGAATAGAACTTGATGGTAATAACATTGCTGAAATATCTCAAAGAAAAGAACAAAATATATATAAAGTTAATATTGAAGATAAAAATAATCGATATGATTTGCTAAATGGAATTGAATTTGAAGATATTTGTTTTACGGGTGTTTCATATTGGGAATATAGAACAAAAAGTCCATTTCTATATTTCAAAGGTCAATATTTGCAATCATCTAAAGAATTTAATATAGATTATTCTTATACTGCACAATCAATGGTAGGAAAACTAAAAAATATTGCCTGGAAACATGAAAAGGAATTTAGAATATTGGCTATATTACCTCAAGGACTTGAAGAGTATCCTGACAGAATAGCTATTGAAGCAAAAGATTTATGGAGTAATCCAAAACAAATTTTATGCGGTCCATGTATGGATAAAAATGTGTTAAAAACAAAATTTCCACAATTAAATATTTTAGATTCAGAAGTTAAATTTTGGGTGAATATTGAAAAGGAATGTGTGTATTGTGAAAAGATGCATGCATTATGTAATAAAAAATCAAATGAAAAAACTAATGATATTCACAAAAGCTTTGGAGTATTGGGATAGCAATGGATATTGGAAAAATATCAGTCCTTATGGGAATCTACAATTGCGCCGGCACACTGCCTGAGGCCATTGAATCGATTCTCAATCAGACATACAAGCACTGGGAGTTGATTCTCTGCGATGATGCCTCGATGGACAATACCTACCAGATTGCATCGAAATATCAAGAGAAATACCCTGATAAGATCATCTTGCTGAAGAATGAAAAGAATTTAACATTGGCTCCGACTCTCAACAAATGTCTGGCAATGGCGAGCGGAGAATTCATTGCCCGAATGGATGGGGACGATTTATGCGAACCAGAGCGCTTTGAATTGGAAATAAAGGCTCTTAAACAGAATCCCGATTTTGTCATTGTCAGTTGCAATATGGATTTGTTCGATTCAAAGGGAACATTTAGAACTGTACACTATAAAGAATATCCGACTCAAAAAGATTTAATTCATCGTTCTCAGTTCTGTCATGCAGGTTGTATGGTGCGAACAGAAGCCATTCGTGCGGTTAATGGTTATAGCGAGTCTCCAAAAAGAAAACGCGTGGAGGATTATGATCTTTGGGTACGTATGTATCATGCTGGGTATCGTGGCATGAACATATTGAAAACTTTATACCATATGCGAGATGACATTAATGCTTTTAAACGTCGTAGTTTTGATAATCGTCTCAACGGGTGTCGTGTTAAGTATTATGCATGTAAATATGCAAAGATACCATTTTATATCACATTTTATTTATTGGCTATATCCATGGCAAAATATTTTGTTCCCCATTTTATTTATAGGTATATGCATTCAAGAAAAAAATGATCAAATAAGTGCATGTAATATAGACCTTAAGTAAATGTACTGATGTGCTTATAGTACTTGTCATTTAATAAGATTGTTTACTAAATTATAAGAGATAAGCCTTCTTGTCTTCTACTATATTTGTTGGATATTATTCAAATTGTCATATTTTTTGCTATCCTATAGAATATATTGAAATTTATGATTCTTTGGCTTGCCCTCATTATATGGGTTTATTGTTGCAGTTTGAAGATGAAATTGCAACCAATGCCATCACGATTATCCTTACAAAATACACCCCTGCCAAACTGGCAGCAGGCGATTATCGTGATGGCTCCAATTATCTTTTTCATTGGCCTCCGTAGTGGAGGGGCAGACACGCCTGCCTACATAAATAGTTATTACAAGTATGAAATGGGGCTTACCTCTATTTTTTCCGAAGATACGTGGCAGAACTCCGAATGGCTTTTCAGAATCTTTGGAAAAATAATAAAAACATATATTTCAAATGATTTTCATATTTATCTATTCATAATCGCTTTGATTACTGGTCTGTCCCTATGCCGTGGATTTCATCTCTACTCTGATTATTTCTTTGACAGTATTGCACTTTTCATCATCACAGGAACATTTACATGGATGATCAATGGCATTCGGCAGTTTATTGTCGTCGCCATTTTGTTTGCGAACTTTCGTCTGTTGGTTGAGCGCAAATGGTGGCAGTATATTCTGCTGGTCATCGTCTTGAGCCGCGTCCATCAATCGGCCATACTCATGCTTCCAATTTTTTTTGTTGTACAGGGGGAGCCATGGAACAAGAAGACAATGGGGATTCTGCTGGGCAGCATCGTGCTGATTTTCTTTTCAGCTTACGCACTTAAGCTTATGGATGAGGCCATGTCTTTTGTACATTATACAAAATATGAAGGAAAGAGCGCCCTTCTGACCGAGGGCGACGATGGCTCCAATCCAATCCGCACCCTTATTATGGCTGTCACCCCTATGTTAGCTTGGATCAAGGCGAAGGAGATCCGCGAATTACGCAGCCCAGCCGTGAGCATTCTAGTAAACTTGTCCATTTTAGCCTGCGCCTTTTCTCTCATTGCCAATGTGACCAGCGGTGTCTACGCTGGGCGCATCCCAATTTATTTCACCATATACAACCTATTGCTATTGCCTTTCCTTATTCGAAAAGTCTATCCAAAAAACATTGGCCGTCCATTGTATTTTGGCATGTATGCCGCCTATTTATTTCTTTTCTTCTATCTCGGAACCATTTATTACGTCAGCGACTGGCTGCACTTATACCTCCCATAATGTCCAAGATTCGAATTCTGTTTTTCATCCATGACCTGATGCATGGCGGTGCAGAGAAGGTATTGGTGAACCTTGCCAACCATCTGCCACCTGAACACTATGATGTCACCATAGCGACGATATTCGATGCGGGTGTCAACAGGCAGTTTATTGCATCCCATGTCCACTACCATGGCGGATTTAGGCGTCTATTTTCTGGAAACAGCATTCTTTTTCGCTATATTCCACGGGGTTGGCTATGGAAAAAGCTCCTGCCAGGCGAATATGATTTGGCGGTGGCTTATCTGGAAAGGACAACCACCCGTGTTTTGGCTGGCTTCCCTCATGCCAACAAGCGTATAGCCTGGGTTCATGGGGAACAGAATGCCAACAGCATGCGACGGGGGTTCCGTTCCATGGCTGAAGTGAAGCGCATATATGATTCCTACGATCATATTGTCTGTGTATCCCAAGGTGTCAAAGACAATTTTCTATCCCTATGTCCGACTGTTACGCCAGTCAGAGTTCTCTACAATGTCAACGAGACCGATAAGATTATCGCAGAAGGAAAGGAAACGATTGAAGATTCACATTTTCGCACCGATTGGCCAACTCTGATAGGCGTTGGGAGAATCATTCCCGGGAAAGGATTTCTACGGCTGGCACGCATTCATCGACGTCTCTTGCTGGATGGGATTCAACATCGTATTTATTTGCTTGGGGTTGGAGACCAGCAACGTGAAATTGAAGCATACTGCAAGGAACACCACTTGGAATCCACATTTATCTTCTTGGGCTATGATTCCAATCCATATAAATATGTTGCCAAATGTTCTGCATTTGTCTGCAGTTCATTTGCGGAAGGTTTTTCCACAGCCGCGACGGAGGCGATCGTGTTGGGGGTCCCTGTCATAACGACAGAAGTGGCTGGAATGAAGGAACTGTTAGGGGAGAACAACGAATATGGAATTATTGTGCCCAATGATGAGGAAGCGCTGTATCAAGGCTTGAAGAAACTGCTGACGACTCCCGGTATGATTGGTGATTATCGAATTCGAGCTGGGGAAAGAGGCAAGATGTTCTCGCTTCAAAAAACCATTCTTTCCCATCAGCAGTTCTTTGAAGAAGTCCTTAATTCGTGATTAAACACCTCAAAATGAGATAGAGGAAATGATATTTTGGCTTTTGACAAAAATAATGGGTATCAATGACTGCAATGGAAAAGATGCACTACAGGAACGCTGCTGTTCTTCCTGTGTTTTGCGTTTGACCAGAGAGAATTCTATGGATATTGGCCTTCTATCAGCATATCCTCTCCTCTCTGGCCCCATGGCACGTGTCGCATGTCGAATGTTTTGATAATGAAGTGCGCGTGGACATTGGGCTGGAGCATGTTCCTGCGAAGTTCCACTGCGAGCATTGCATGACTGGATGTGCCGTTTATGACCATGTGTGTGCAGGTATCGCAACAAAGGCAAATTTAGAGTGGCAATCTTGTTCTATTGCGGCAAGCTCGACCTGTTGCCGCATTAATAGTAGTGCCCCATTAAAAATATCGATGAGCCATTGGAAATATTCAACGAAAATTTTTGGCTGGATGATTCTAGGGAATATGAACGTTATTATGATTTTGTGAAGTGGTTCAACGAGACATTCCCCCGTATGGCATACCCCATTTGTGAGGATTTAACATGATTTCATTACAACAAGTCAAACTGGTGATCTGGGATTTAGACGACACCCTATGGCAGGGTACCTTGTCAGAGGGTGAAGTGTGTCTGCCCGAAGAGCATCGTACATTAATTGTTTCTTTGGCGGACTGCGGCATTGTCTGTTCCATCTGCAGTAAAAATGACTATGCCACGGCAATAAAACGGTTGGAACAGGAAGATTTGACATCATTTTTCGTTTTCCCATCCATTGATTGGACCGCGAAGGGACCTCGCATCAAGCAATTGATTTCCGACATGCGTTTGCGTCCCGCCAATGTTCTTTTCATAGATGACAATCCTTCTAATCAAGCAGAAGCGCATCATTGCTGTCCGAGCTTAATGACTGCTGGACCAGAAGTGATACCGGTTCTCTTCAAGCAAATAAAGGAAACACCGAAAAGCGATCCGGAGCATCGGCGACTGGCACAATATCGCCTTCTGGAAAACAAACGGGACGCGCGACAAAAGGTTTCTTCCAATGAGGAATTCTTGTATGGCAGTGACATAAAGGTTGATATTATCCACGATTGTGGCCCACACCTTAGTCGTATCCATGAACTGTTGCTTCGTTCTAATCAATTGAATTTTACGAAAATTCGCAGTACTGAAGAAGAGTTGCAAGCAATTCTGCAAAATTCAGCCATCACATGTGGCGCAATCTTTGTGCACGATAGATTTGGAGATTATGGCCTAGTTGGATTTTATGCACTACAAGATAGACGATTGATCCATTTCTGTTTTTCCTGTCGCATTTTGGGAATGGGAGTAGAACAGTACGTCTATCATTTACTAGGACGCCCCGTACTAATTGTCTGTGGTGAAGTCGTTAGTGATTTGAATTGTGATTTGCCTCCTGGATGGATTAACCAAACAATCCCACGAAGTGATGACAAACAGGCCATCTTGCGAACCCACGAACTTCCTGCGCACTCAATTCTCGTTAAAGGCCCTTGTGATCTTTATCAAATATATCCTTATATTGCCGATTCCAATCGCTTTGACACCGAGTTTACATACTTTTCAGCTAATCGTGGTGTAACTATTGAATCAACTGGACACACGACCCATGTGGTCGAGGCGCTTCGGCTTTCAACCGAAGCCAAAAAACGCATTGTGGAGGAAGTCCCCTTTGCTGATGCGGGCATGTATAATGATGCCATTTATAAATACAAATATCGGATGGTATTCCTGAGTGTTCTGACCGACGCAAATCTTGGTGTCTATCAGCGCAAGGGAACCGGCGAACGACTTGCTTTCCTAGAATATCTCCATCCACTTACTGAACCGGCAAGTTGGCCTGGCTTGCTGGATGGAAGTTATTATACGGCTGGTTTCCATTTTACTCAGGAAATCCTGCAACATTTTGCCGAAGGCTATGAGTTCCTTGGACGGAATACAGCCAGTCAGACAGTTGAAAATTTGACTTTCATTCGTCAGCATCTATCTGAGAATTGTACCTTGGTGATTCTGCTCGGCGGGGAATTGCCCTACGAAAAGAACACGATTCCGGCCTATAATGACCGACATTTGGTACACCGTGAACTCAACTCGGCTATTCGCAAGTGGGCAGTTTCTAACAAAAACGTAGAACTTTTGGATGTCAATCGTTATTTAGATGGACAGAATAGTTTCTACGATCATTTTAACCACTATACAAAACCTATTTACTATTCTCTTGCCAAGGAGATGGTTCAATTGATCAACGAAGCCACGGGTATTGGCTTGCGAAACACCTCCCGCTTGAAAATGGTACAAATTCGGCTTAAAGAAATTTTGGCACCATGGTTTCGTCAAATTCGTAAAGCTTTGAGAGGTTAATCTTGAAAGCCCCGTTATCCAAACGACAGGTCAATTTAGATCTTCTGCGATGCCTTGCCATGATATTAATCGTACTGTTCCACTCCATTATTCATAGTGGAGTGCTGGAAGCAGTCAGACCAGATCACATGGTTACATATTTTTATGTGCGCTTCTCTCATGCACTGTCCCTAATTTGCGTTAACCTCTTCATTCTCATCAGTGGATATTTTCTTGTTAAAACAAAATTCCGATTCCAAAAACTGATCGCACTTTGGGGAGAAATGGTCTTTTATTCATTCGTGTTAAAAATCATTGCCATGAAATGCGGTCGTTGTCCCTTTTCACTTATTTCCCTTGGCAGTTGCTTTTTCCCTTTTTTTACAGGGCGTTATTGGTTTCTCACCATCTATTTGGGATTATATCTTCTTGCTCCTTTCTTGAATCAGGCCTTAACCGCATTTGATAAGCATAATCATTTTCGCCTCTTGCTTGTGCTGTTCTTGATTTTTCCAATCTGGATTTCCATCCATCCACGGTTCGCAGGCATGAATGCAGGGGGGGGGTGGGGACTCACATGGTTCATTGTCCTTTATCTATGCGCGGCATATCTTCGTCTGCATAATACCTCCCCTGGCAACAAAGGAATCTTTTGGCTTCTTTTGTGCTATATGGGCATTGCCTGCATAATGGCAGGCATGCTTAGCATTTCTGAAAAGATGCGATTTGATTTCGCAACACCGGTTTTCCGCAATTGGTATCGCTATGATTCCCTACCTGTGCTGTTGATGAGCCTGGCGGTTTTCCAGGCATTTAGAAAAATGCAATTTACTGACGGGTATTTGGCAAAATGGATTTCACACGCTGCCCCATTGACGTTAGGAGTTTATCTCATCCACGACCATGCCAACATTAAGCCTTGGCTGTGGAATGTGCTTGCGTTGCCGCAAAAACTTCAGTCACCTTTTTTTCCGATGATGCAAATCGCATTGGTTCTAGGTATTTTTTTTGCATGTATTCTTTTGGATGCAATTAGAGCAGGTTTGGCGCATTGCCTGATGACAAACCGTGTCATAAAGGATACCCTAAAGCTGTGAAGAACACAATAGGGGTATGACTTCCTGCGCCGGATGCCCCCTGCTTCCGAAGGATGCGCATGCAATTGAGGGCAATGGCCGCTTACTCCAGCACGAGGGCCAGTTGGCCGATCCGGCAGCCTCTCCACATCCACATAGTTTGAGCAGCTGGGCAACCAGGCTGCGTACCACCGCCTCGTTGCCTTGTCGGTGCTGAGGCTCGCTTACATGAATCTGCCTCCATAGGGGGCATGGCAGCGTTGTATTCCAGCAGTCGCTTGACAAAAGAAAAACCGTCATTCGAGTTGATGTTATCAGAAGACGTGCCAAAATGATACAAGAACATGGCAACCTCGTTGGTGGCTGGGTATGATAGATTTAGAACGTTTTCTATAATAGGTTATCAAGTCCTTTGGCTACTATTTTTCAACATCATTTCACGCGTTACTTCACGGATTCAGGATATCAATATAGAGCGTGAGAGGATGAAATCTTCATCTGTGTATGGCGTGGATTACACCATGAGAGGAAATATCACAAAGGAGCAGAAAACTGCACTTGCAAATGAGATAATCAGATATGTCGATTGAATTGATTTCAGTAATCGTTCCTGTTTATAATATTGCGGAATATCTGCCTAAGAGTATTGGGAGCCTTCTCTCTCAGACATATCAAAACATTGAAATAATAACCGTTGATGATGGCTCAACTGATAACTCCCTCGAGGTTTTGCATCACATGGAAAAAAACGATGAACGAATTCGTGTAATCCATCAAGATAATGGCGGAGTAACGAAAGCGCGTTTAACGGGTGTGGCAGCTGCACAGGGAGAGTGGATTGGATTCATGGATGGAGATGACTATATCGAGTCGGATATGTATGAACGATTGTTGAAGAATGCCCATCAGTACAATGCTGATATCTCACACTGTGGCTACCAGATGGTCTTTCCAAGCCGTGTCGATTACTACTATAACAAAGGCCATCTTATTCGCCAGGATCAGGAAACAGGCTTGAAAGACCTGTTGGATGGCTCATTTGTTGAACCCGGGCTGTGGAACAAGCTCTTCCAAAAGAGCTTGTTCCACAGCTTGCTACACAAAGATGTGATGGATTTCTCCATAAAGAATAAAGAAGACTTGCTGATGAACTTTTATTTATTTCGAGAAGCAAGAGCATCCGTGTATGAGGATTTTTGTCCATATCATTATATCGTTCGTGTTGGTTCTGCCGCAAATGCAAAGATGAATGCGCATAAGCTGATGGATCCGCTGAAAGTCCTTTTGAAACTGGAAGAAGAAACGGATTACAGCAAAAAGCTTAACTTTTGCGTAAAGAGAAGAATTGTGATGAATTTAATCAATCTTTCAACGTTTTATACCCGTGAAGATGAAACATTGGTAAAACCATTCCGTAAGCAGACAAGGGACGAATTGAGGCGGAGATTGCATGAGATTTTAAGAGGTGACTATTCAATCAAATTAAAGGCTTTATCTGCATGGGCTGCTTTTATGCCTTATGGTTATCACCTTGTGCATAATATGCATTCAATTGTTACGGGGCATAATAGAAAGTATGAAGTGAAATGATGTGAGAATAAGATGGATTTGATAAGTGTTATCGTTCCTGTATATAATGTAGAAGCGTATCTGAATCGCTGTGTTGAATCCATTGTGAATCAGTCATACTCCAACCTTGAAATTATCCTGGTGGATGATGGTTCACCAGACCGATGTCCTGAAATGTGCGACGCCTGGGGGCAAAAAGACAAACGGGTCAAAGTCATTCACAAAGAAAACGGTGGTCTGTCGGACGCTAGGAATGCGGGGATGGCGGCGGCAAAAGGCCATTTTACGGCTTTCATTGACAGTGATGATTGGATTGATCCAGAAATGCTATCAAGGCTTCATGAACGTATGATAGAGACAGACAGTGATATTGTTTCCTGTGGAGCGGTGCGCGTATGGGATAATAATGATATACAAAAGCCTATGATAGCCGATGCGGGCAATTATATTTTAGACAAAACCGAGGCTATGAGAGCATTAATCCAATCGAGTTGTCTTATTCAAACTGTATGGAATAAACTCTATAAGACCGCGATTATAAAAGAGATTCCCTTTGAAGTTGGGAAAATTCATGAAGATGAGTTTTGGAGTTGGCAGGCTGTTGCTGCATCACACCATATCGCAACAATAGAAGATAATTTATACTATTATTATCAAAGAGATAACAGCATTATGGGAAACGGTTCATATACAGAATCCCCTATGCTGGTTTTGGAAGCAAAAAGCCAAAGATATCGTTATATCAGAGATCAAATGGCAGACTTGGAGGATATTGCCACCGTAGATTTGCTGTACACATGTTACTATCAGGGATGTCAGATTGTTAAAAATATGGAGCCGAAAGAACAAAAAGTATATTTTGCCAAAATCAATGACATTGTAAAAAATTGCGAGATAAAGTCTTCCTATATGAAAAAACTTCGACTGATAAAACAAATTCGTCTTTTTATGATTCAGCATTGCCTAGAGAAAATGTGCAAGTTTGATGTACTTATTGGATTAAATTGAGGAGGTGATAAGTTTGTTGAAGCAAATCTGCATAAAAATAAAAAAACTCATATGGCGTGTAACAGGAAATGAAGAGGCCTTGTTTCAAATGAAACTTAAGAGTTTTATCGCAGGAGGGGGGAAATGCGGCAAAAATTTTATGTTTTATTGTGATATGCCAGGAGAGCCTTATCTCGTAGAAATTGGAAACAATGTGACGATAGCTTATGGAACCGCTTTGTTAACACATGATAATTCCGTTATTAAATGTGAGCTGGATGCAACAGACTATTTTGGGAAGATAAAAATCGGAGACAGCTGTTTTATAGGCGCCAAATGTGTGATCCTACCAGGAGTGACCTTGGGAAATCAGACAATTGTTGGAGCCGGGAGCGTTGTAACGAAGAGTTTCCCTCAGGGGCATGTTGTAATAGCAGGCAATCCAGCAAAGATTCTCTGTACTGTGGAAGAGTTTGCAAATAAGAAGAGAGCAATTTGTGTTAATCTTGATAAAGGAAATTTGAGAGCTCGCAAGAAGGAATATTTACTATCTCTCCCTGATTCGATGTTTGAATCTAAATGATTCAGATGTGAAATATTTAAGATTGTAATAAAGAGTATAATATGAAAAAGAAAATAATGTGCGTATTTGGCACTCGACCAGAGGCAATCAAGATTTGCCCTCTAGTGTTAGAACTTAAAAAACGTTCGGCTCTGGATGTTATTGTCTGTGTAACGGCGCAACACAGACAAATGCTTGATCAGGTGCTTACCACCTTTGATGTCCATCCGGACTATGACCTTGATATCATGAAGGATCGGCAGACTCTCTTTGATATAACCACCAATATCCTCAATGGAATAAAAACAATCTTAGAAAAAGAGAAGCCAGATGTTGTTCTAGTTCACGGTGACACTTCAACAACCTTTGTGACCGCCTTGGCTTGTTTCTATCTGCAAATTCCAGTTGGTCACGTAGAAGCCGGTCTCCGTACTTATAACATCTATTCTCCTTTTCCAGAAGAGTTTAATAGGGAAGCTGTATCTATAGTCAGTAAATACAACTTTGCTCCGACACCCTTGGCACGTCAGAACCTACTAAACGAAGGAAGAAAAGTAGAGAATATATACATTACAGGTAATACCGTAATTGATGCTGTGCAACATACGGTAAGAGAGGACTACACTCATCCAGAACTTGACTGGGTAGGGGATGATAAGCTAATCTTCATCACAGCGCACAGAAGAGAAAACCTCGGAGAGCCGATGCACCGTATGTTCCGAGCCATTCGACGTGTCTTAGATGAACACAGAGATGTCAAAGCCATCTACCCTATACACATGAATCCATTGGTGAGAGAAGCAGCTGAAAGAGAGTTGGGGAACTGTGACCGAATCCATATCATCGAGCCGATTGAGGTCATTGATTGCCACAATTTTGAAGCACGATCATATCTCTGTCTTACTGATTCTGGCGGAATCCAGGAGGAATGCCCGTCATATGGCGTGCCTGTTCTTGTAATGAGAGATAAAACAGAGCGGCCAGAGGGTGTAGATGCTGGAACGTTGAAACTGGTTGGAACAGATGAGGAAGTAATATATCGGACGTTTAAGGAATTGCTGGAAAATGAAACCTTGTACAAAAAAATGTCTCAAGCCTGCAATCCCTATGGTGATGGTCATGCTTGCGAGCGTATAGCTGATATTCTGGAGGGAAAGGAGTTTATCCCATGGCAGCCAGCATAAAAATTTTGAGAAAGTTGATTTTATGAAATAATGTGCTTGCATCTGCTTTCATTACCTATTGCATAACCATCAGTTCACGTCAAGTTTCTTTTTGTGAGGCGCTAGTTGAAGCGTGTGTTTGAAAAGTTGATGGAAGATATGGAGAATCATCCTATTTCTTTTCAAGATTATGTAGAAAAGCGTTTTACCCAAAAACTGTGGCTTTCAGACGCACGTGTTTCATTGAAGTTGACTTGTACATTGAAGAACTGGATGCATGTAGGTCTATAAAAGGATTTAATGATGATGAGTGAACTTGTAAGTATTGTTCTTCCTGTGTATAATGGGGAGAAATATTTGTGTGAAAGTATTGATAGTATAATTTCTCAAACTTACACGAATTGGGAACTGTTGATTCTAGACGATTGTTCAACGGATTCAAGTCCATTCATTTCACAGGAATATGCTCAAAAAGACAATCGAATAAAATACTATCGCAATGAGTGCAATCTCCGTCTTCCGCGTAATCTTAACCGTGGCTTCTCTCTTTCTCATGGAAGATATCTGACATGGACATCAGATGATAACAGGTTTCATCCAGAAGCAATAGAAAAAATGGTTAAAGTACTTGAACAAGATTCAGAAGTCCAATTTGTTTTTGCTTCTTGCCGAATCATAGATTCGACTGGTAAACCAATTGAATATATAAAAGTTGATAAAACCAGTTTAATAAGGCTAGTGGGGGAGAATAGTGTCGGAGCATGTTTTATGTATACGCGTTTAGTATATGAAACGATTGGAGAATATAATCCAGATTTATTTCTTGTAGAAGATTTTGATTATTGGCAACGAATTTGCATTCAATACAAGGCCGACATTATTCCTGAGATTCTGTATGACTATCGTCTTCATCCAAAAAATCTTACAAATACGATGAAGAAAAAAGACTTCTATCATGCATTAGAGAAAACATTGCTAAAGAACAAGGATGGATTTGGTAAATTATCATTTTACCAGAATTATGTTTTATTAAGGTCGTTAAATAAATGTTATAAGGGAGAGAAAAAACTTTATAATAAATTTAGAATTTGTTTTTTAGTTTATTCAATTATTTATTTTTTATGTTTTCGTCTACCAAATAAAATTTCTCGTCTTTTGACCAAGAAGAAAAGAATGTAAGAAGGAAAGAATGCTATCACAGCCTATTATACTGTGAAGCCGTGCACCGGATGAGAAAAGCAAATAAAATATAAATCGAGTGTATCGATTTATCTGAAAGATATGATGCAAAAATGATAGCAGAGTATTTCGGAGCGCCTAAGATTCAGATTTGATTCCTCCAATTTCTTCATAAAATAAGTGTGATGTTTAGGAGTAAAAATGAACATTATTAAACGTGCTTTTGGTAGTGTTCTGACAAGGTTTGTGTACCCTTGGAAGGTGGAGCATTATGAATTAACAAAATATGGGAGACTGCTTTCCGCCTATAAAGATAAATACAAAGGAAGGCGCTGCTTCTTGATCGGCAACGGTCCAAGTCTACAGGCTGAGGATTTGACACGCCTGCATGAAAGCGGAGAAGTCACTTTTGCATTTAATCGCATATACAATATCTTTGATAATACGTCCTGGAGACCTACCTTTTTTATTTCCCAGGACGAGAAAATGCTGTCAGGCTGTGTGGATGTGGTCAATCAATTGCCGCTGCCAAATAAGTTCATTCCTATTCAGCTTCACTGGTACCACAGAATCAACATCCACGATGCTTTGTATTTTAATATGACTGGCCAGACATCGGAAGACCCGGAGCTGTATTGCTTTAGCGATGATGTATCACATTCTGTATATAATTCTGGTACGGGGATGTACACGGCTGCACAGTTTGCCTCATATATGGGGTTTTCTGAAATCTATTTTATCGGTGTTGATCATCATTTTCAAATCAGTCAGAATAACAAAGGCGAGATCGTGGTTGACAATTCGGTAAAGGACTACTTCTCTGACAAGTATAATCAGGACAAGTCACAGTTATATATCCCCAACACGGAGAAAAGCACATTGACATATCTCGCAATGAAGAAGCATTGCGACCAGCGCGGAATCAAGGTTTGCAATGCCACCCGTGGAGGGAAGCTCGAAGTTTTCCAGAGAGTTGACTTTGACACATTGTTTTAGAGGAACTTAAGTCAGATGAATGAGGGTAAAAGCCAACTTCGGGCCGGCGTGGTTCTTAGCTACATAAACGAAGTAGCTGGGAACCTAATCCCCTTTTTCTATACGCCTGTCATGCTCAATCTTCTCGGGCAGAGCGAATATGGGCTTTATAAACTTGCGACTGGTGTTACAAGCTATCTTTCACTGGTTTCGCTTGGCGTGGGCTCTGCTGTGACGCGGTATTTAATCAAGGCGGATACGGAGCAAGGGAAAGATTCGGAAGAGAGAATTCTGGGGCTGTTTATGCTCATCTTCCAGGTGATTGCCGTTGCCGCGCTTCTGGTCGGTTTTGTCCTCGCTTTGAACTTGGGACAATGGTACAGTGCTTCTCTTTTCGATTTACAGCTTGACAGAATGAAGATTCTGGTTTGCCTGATGACCTGCAATACAGCATTGAGTTTCTCGCTTTCTCCGTATGTGTCAGTCGTCACGGCACATGAACGGTTTGTTTTCCTACAGGGCATGAACATCGTTGCCACCTGTGTTGCCCC
>JAEEGL015128256.1_pt1 | contig 17086 bp, 17 predicted proteins | sample 9134231 | NCBI WGS metagenome assembly JAEEGL01 (sample SAMN16246548, study PRJNA631951) | gut metagenome | biome: gut microbiome; feature: rumen; material: fiber-attached | host: Bos | place: Iran: Karaj | collected 2018-10
AAGATATGCAAAAGCCAATGGCATACTCTCGATAATGCTTATGGGAGATTTTGACAATTTTGAATTGGATCAGGCAACAGACTATATTATTAAGATTCCTTCCAGAATTACGCCGCGCATACAGGAAGCGCATATTTTTATCGGACATTTATGGGCTGAATATGTTGAACACAGGATGTGTGGTGATAATGCATATATCGAATCGGGAGAGAAGTGAGCAATGAAAAAAAGAGTCGCGGATATAATCATGGATATATTGGTTGAAGAGGGCATTAAGGATTGCTTCTGTGTCGTTGGTGGTGGAGCAATGCATCTGAATAATGCTTTTGCAAGGTGTGATTCTATTGACAAGTATTACAATCATCATGAACAGGCTTGTGCGATGTCAGCAGAAGCGTATGTGAGAGCATCCGGAAGACTACCTGTAGTGTGTGTGACAAGCGGCCCGGGTGGAACCAACACGCTTACTGGGGTGTTGTGCGCATGGCAGGACAGTCTCCCTATGTTAATCTTAGCGGGACAGGTTAGATATGAGATATCTGTTGAAAAATCGAGGTTACCGCTTAGGCAGCGAGGTGAACAGGAGTATGAGATAGTTCCCATGGTCAGGCATATGACTAAGTATGCTGTAAAAGTGATTAATCCGTTGGCAATTAAAAGAGAGTTGCACAAAGCTATTCATATAGCCATCACAGGTCGAAGGGGACCTGTATGGCTAGATATCCCATTGGATGTACAGGGCGCGATCGTTGAAGAAGATGACCTGCTTCCGGTAATTGCAGAAGAAGAAAAACTCCCGAGAATCTCCCGTGGTGAGCTTGAGTTTCTTAAAGATATTCTTTCGACAGCCAGAAGACCATGTATTCTTGTCGGGTCGGGTGTGCGCGTGACAGATACTGTGGACGAATTCAGAGATTTCTGTGATCATATCAGAATACCTGTCGTAGGAGGAATGCATGTAGCCGATGCTCACTCTATGGAATATCCCTTGTACTATGGAATGTCAGGGACAATCGGACCAAGATTAGGTAATTTTATTCTGCAGAATGCCGATGTGATCATCGCATTGGGCAATAGCCTTCACTTAACACAAACGGGATTCAATCAGGCTGAATTTGCTCCAAATGCCAGAATCGTTATGATTGATATTGATCAAAACGAGGCGATGAAACCGGGTTTGAATATCTACAGGTTTATACATACGGATTTGGGTGCTTTTTTTGAAGAGTATAAGAAGGATGGATTTACCTGTGACGCCTTGCCTGATTGGATTGGTTATTGTAATGAACTAAAGAAAAGATTCCCGATCATTGAGATTCCTAAGGATTTAGACTTGGATGGCCCTATCAGGCAGAATTATTTCTGGGATATATTTGAGAAGATACAACCGAGAGACGGTGTAGTGGCTTTTGGGAACAGCATGGGTGTTGCGGGTGTTGTGCAGAAGGGAATACTACATCCGGAGCAAAGACTTATAGCTAACTTTTGGGTAGGAACCATGGGAAATGATCTTCCGGAAGCATTTGGCGCAGCAATCGCACTTAAGAAGGAAGTAATCTGCTGTACGGGTGACGGTTCCATAATGATGAATCTTCAAGAGCTGCAGACGATTCGACACTATGATGTACCGGTAAAAATAATCTTGTTCTCAAATAAAGGATATGGAACTATTAGGAACACATGCAAGCATTTCTTTGACGGAACAAAGGTTGGATGTGATCCGGAGAGTGGAGTTGGTATGCCTGATTTTGAAAAGGTTGCAAACGCCTTTGGATATAATTACAGACGATGCGAGAAAAACCGTGATGTCAGAGATTGTGTCGAATGGCTGTTTGAAGCAGACAGACATGCTTTTCTGGAAGTGATTCAGGATTTTGATGATATATATGAGCCCAAACTCGAGTCGAGATTATTGCCGGACAATTCATTTGCAACTCCGGCACTTCATGATATGGCACCGTTTATTTCGGAAGAAGAATTAAATAAGTATATGTTATGGTAGGAGGAACTCAATACAACATGCGTAAAGTGTATTTTAACGGAGAATTCATTGATGAATCGGAAGCGAAGATAAGTGTGTATGATTCGGCACTTATGTTTGGTGATATGATCTTCGAGATGACCAGATCTTTTAATAAGAAACAGTTTAAGCTTCGTGAACATATTGACAGATTGTATGCTTCGGCCAAATATCTTCAGATCCCATTGGAAGAGAAAATGACAAAGGATCAGATGGAAGAAGCAGTTCTTAGGACGATCGAGATCAATGATCCTTTCTTTGAGTCTGATGATGAACATCGCATAATGATCGATGTTACGAGAGGATTGCTTGGACTATATGAAGATGTGGTAGGGATTAATAAAGGAATAAACATAATAATAGCGGATTTTCCGTTAAGATGGACCGTTTCATCTATGGGGGTACTTTTTGATACGGGAATTAATGCAGTGATACCATCACAAAGAGCAATTCCGGCATCGTTGATAGATCCTAAAGTGAAAAACAGAAGTCGCATACATTATCTCATGGCCAATATCCAGGTTTCGGGATATGAGGGGGAGAATAATTGGGCGTTACTACTTGATACTGACAATTTTGTTGCAGAAGGAACCGGAGATAATTTCTTTATCGTAAAGGATGGCGTTGTTATAACTCCCGAACCTAGAAACATACTAAGAGGAATAAGCAGACAGTATGTTTTTGAATTATGTGATCAGTTGGGTATTAAGTGGATTGAAAAGAACATTGATGTATATGATGTGGTTAATGCAGATGAAGCATTTATGACAGGGACACCATTCTGTATATTGCCTGTTACGAGCATTACCGGAGATAAGATTGGAGCAGGTAAGATGGGTGTTATTACTGAACGCTTAATAAAAACCTGGAGTGAGAATGTTGGCGTTGATATAATCGCACAGATAAAGGGATGGAGTAAAGCAAGTGGTAGCAATGCACCTACACCATATGCTTTTAAGAAATAATTCGAGGTAATATGATCAGTTATGGGATTATGCAGGGAAGATTAACCCCTTCTCGCGGAAGAGGAATACAGTTCTTCCCGTTCGAAAACTGGAACAATGAATTTGAAATATGCAGGAAACTCAATTTGCAAGAGATTGAGTTCATATTTGATTATGATGATTATGTGAATAATCCGCTGTGGACGGATGAAGGTGTTGCGAGAATCAACAGTTTGATCAATACTACCGGAACGAGAGTAAGATCGTTGTGTTTTGACTACTTTATGCGAAGAGCCTTTTATAAAAGGACGGGAGAGTTGAAGGAGAGATTAAGAGAAGAGAATAAGTCGGTGCTTCTTAAGATGTTTGAAGCAATGAGCAGAATCGGAGGTGAATTGATAGAGATTCCGTCTGTTGATGATTCATCGATCAAGAATGAGATTGAAAAGAGCGAGTACAGGAATTTCCTTAAAGAGATCCTTGATTTAACTGATGAATCATTTTCTCATATAAAGATTGGTCTGGAGACCGACCTTATGGTTGGTGATTTTGTCGGTTTTATTGAATCAATTGGAAGTTCAAGGCTTGGAGCTAATTATGACAGCGGAAACAGTTCGGGACTTGGATATGATCTGTATGATGAAGTGGTTAAACTTGGCAAAAGAGTGCTGAATGTTCATATTAAAGACAGAATATACAGAGGAACCACAGTAGCTCTGGGAACCGGAAGCGCTGATTTTGACAAACTGTTTAAGGGGTTAAAAGAAATCGGATATGATCGGAGTTTTATCATACAGGCGGCAAGAGGTTCGGAGGATCAGGAAGAACTGACAATAGAAAAGCAAAGAGATTTTATAAAGAAATATGTCGCAAGATACGGATTGGAAGATTAGAAATGGAACTTGACCTTAAGGATAAAAGAGTATTAGTAACCGCTTCGTCAGCCGGTATCGGGTTGGCTGTGGCAGAATCCTTCTTAAGAGAAGGAGCAAGAGTCATTATTAACGGAAGAAATAAATCAAAACTGAGCAATGTGTGTGATGATCTGAAGAAGATATACGGAGAGAATATGGTATATCCCGTCGTTGCAGATGCCTCGGTTGATGAAGGCATTGAACTGCTTGTAAATGTTGTAAAGAGTTCCTTTGACGGATTGGACATCTTGATTCCATGCGTCGGAACAGGCAGAGCAATCTCTGATAACAGATTAGATGTATCAGAATGGCAACACATGATGGAAAATAATATATTTAGTGCAGTACGCCTTATAGATCGGTGTAGGAATCTTCTGGTGTCCGGTGTTGGCTCCAACATTGTATTGGTGTCTTCTGTTGTTGCGTGTAGCAGAGCCAATGCTCCCTATGCATATGCAGCTTCCAAGGGAGCATTGTTTTCACTGAACAGTTATCTGGCCAGGGATCTGGCGGATATTAATATAAGGATTAATTGTGTTGTGCCCGGGAATATTTTCTTTGAAGGCGGAAGATGGGATGAATTAAGGAGAGAAGATGAGAGCGCAGTCGATGAATATATAAATGACAGTGTTCCAATGAAGAGATTTGGAATACCTGAAGAGATTGCAGATTCTGTTGTTTTTCTTGCATCTGAAAGATCATCATATACCACAGGTGCGGTACTTACAGTTGATGGAGGTCAGAACAGAAGCATATGAGCTATACACTGGACAAATATAATATAAAGGATAAAACAGTAATCATAACAGGTGGAGCGGGGTTGCTTGGAAGAAAACATGCAGAAGCTGTGCTTGACGGAGAAGGTATACCGATCCTTCTTGATATATCCGAAGAGGCACTTGATAAAGCATATTGTGAACTGTCAAAGGAATATAATAATGAAAGGATAGGTTCGTATGTTGCGGATATAACATCAAGAGATAATATAGAGCAGATATGTAATGAGATAATCAGAGAATATGGAAGCATATATGGCCTGATCAATAATGCGGCCAATAATCCCAAGGTTGAAGGGAATTCTATTAATATGGGGAGTATAAGATTTGAGAATTTTCCGTTATCAATGTGGATTGATGATATTAGTGTTGGTCTTACCGGGGCTCTTATTTGTTCACAGGTATTTGGCGAAAAGATGGCCGACAACAGGGAGGGTGTGATTCTGAATATTTCTTCAGACCTAGGGATTATAGCACCGGATCAGCGTATATATCGCAAAGATGGAATGCCGGACGAAGAACAATCGGTAAAGCCTGTAACATATTCTGTTATAAAGCATGGACTTATAGGACTGACCAAATACCTGGCAACATATTGGGCAGATAAGGGCATTCGCGCCAATTCGCTTTGCCCGGGAGGGGTATATAACGGGCAAGATGAGAGTTTTATGGAAAAACTGACTAATCTGATCCCAATGGGCAGGATGGCTGATAAAGATGAATATAAAGCCACCGTGTTGTACCTTTTGTCAGATGCAAGCAGTTATATGACAGGTGCAACTATGATTGTGGACGGAGGAAGAACATGCTGGTAAAGCTGGAAGAGAATTTGAAGATTCTTGATGATTGCGAAAAAAAAATTGAGCAGATGAATTTTCCTGCCAGACAGATAGTGGTATGGGGAATGGGATATGTTGATGTATTGTACCAGAATGCATACTTATTTGATCATACAGATATAAGATATTATGTTTCCAAGACAGATACGCTTGAACATAATGGTTATGAAGTGATAAATCCTAACGATATAGCAGGAAAATGTGATAGTCCTGTTATTCTGATCTGTGCGCAAAACGAAAGTGTAGTAAACAGCATAAGATCAGATATTGAACACTTGGATGATCGTATAGACAGTGTATTGATGACAGAATATTTTTTCGGTAAATACGCACAAGTCATACGAAACAATATGGAGCACCTTGATGAATATTCAAAGCAGATATATTTGGATATTATATGTAAAATGATTATGAACGATGTTGATGCTTCGGATATATGTGTCCCCGAGCACTATTTTGCAATCCCTCGTTTAATATTTCCGAATGCAAATGAAGTATATGTTGATTTGGGTGCATATGTAGGAGATACCTTGGAAGAATACATATTCAAGAAAAAGGGATCATTTGGAAGATACTACGCATTCGAACCTGATCCTCAAAACTATGCGGCTCTGTGTACCAGAATAGAGCGGCTAACAAAAGAATGGAATTATGACGCCAATAAGATCGTTGCATTAAATATAGGGGTAGGGAGAGAGAGACAGAATAGGTGTTTTGAATCTCGCGGGTCTGTAGAATCCACATTCAGTTCATCCGATGGTGGAATCAAGAGTGAGATTATACCAATAGACGAATACTTTGGGAAGAATAGTGTATCCACAATAAAAGCGGACATTGAGGGATTTGAGTTGCCTATGCTGTTTGGAGCGAAAAATGTGCTTAAGCGAGACAAACCTAATCTATGCATCAGTATCTATCATAATGCATATGATATGATCTTTGTTCCGGATTTCATTATTTCATTGGGATTACAATATAAACTGTCAATCAGGCATCATAGCGTAACACTAGGAGATACAGTATTATATGCATGGGTATAAATCTGAGCGTATGAAGGAAACATTTTCGGTAGATAAGTCAAGTAATATTGCAATATATGGTGCCGGCAGGCGCTCATTAGAATTGTGTAATGTTCTTATTGCAAGCGACTATAATATATGTTGCATTGTTGACAGAGAGCCATTTGTGGAAAACTATATGAGTATACCGGTTGTTTCTGTGGAAGATTTTGAGAAAGAAGGAAATGACGGCATAATACTTATAATAGGTCTTCAAGATGGCTGTAAGCATGAGGAGATTGCAAAATGGGCATGCTATAAATGTCATATCGGCCGGATATTGTATATTCCGACTAAATACAGAAAAAGCCTTGCAGATATGCAAACGATCAGGAGAGCCTACAATGATCTTCTTAATGGAGAGTATAGCAAACTGCATAATATACCTCAGTATTATGAATTGAAAAATGAATTAACAGTAATAGAGTTGGGTGACAAAAGGATTTCTTTTTGGTGTCCAAGCAATATCCTATATACACAGACAGTGGAGGATGTAAAAAGAGTACTGGATATTAATCCAAACAGGGACGAAGAGCAGCAACTGTCAAAGTATCTTGGAGTTAAACTGAGCGAATGCAGTTCGTATCAGTCTCTTATAAAATGGGACAGAAAGGAGATTGATTATCCGGAAGATTATGTCAGAATGCATCAACTCGAAGGATATTCCTTTGATGAAGATATACTACTGAATAATCGGGTTCATTTGTTGGAAAAATACAGATTTGCCCTGAAATTTGACATGTCTTTCTTTATAGATTCACCTTGTTTGGGAACTGTAAGGGATAATCGATTGATCATTACGGATGGATGTCATAGAGCTTCATTCCTGATCAGCGAGGGGTATGAATTTGTTCCTGTAAGCATTTCTGTGGAAGAGTATGATGATTTATTGGATATGATGAAGAAATATGAGGATTGATGAATATGAAAGAGATCAAACAGTCTTGGAACGATTTAATGGATCGTAACGAAAAAATATATATTTTTGGAACTGGGGTTGTTGGTCAGAGGTTACTTGACTTGATAGGTTCCGCCGGTTATACGGATTCATTTAAAGGATTTATTGTATCTGATGATCGTAATGAAAGGATGACATATGGGGAGTATCCGGTTTTTTCATTTAAGGATGTGTCGGAAAAGGATGCACTGGTGCTCGTTTCGGTTTCAGATAAGTATCATAAGGACTTATACGATATGTTGAAAATGAATGGATACACAAACTATGTAAATGCTATAGAGTTCTTTATGATTGAAGGTTATGAAAAAAGGGAAGAAGATTCTATGGAAGATATAGTTGACACTAGTATCGTATTAGAAGCAAATGAGATTAAAGCCAGGGACGAGATAGTTGCTTTTTTTAAAAAATGTGATCTTCCATTTGATTCCGGGAAACCGTATCAAAGCTTTCCAAGACTTGGTATTATCGGAGAGAGAGATACCGAGAAAAGAATTGAGATGTACCGGTTATTTGATTATATTGATGAACATACGGAATTATTGGATATTGGATGTAATTATGGTTTTTTGGATATGGCATTATCATCTCGGATTAAAGGAATTACAGCACTTGATTTTAGTGATGAAATGATCAGTATGGCCCAAAAAGTATCAGAATTGCTGAATATAAGCAACATAGTCTTTGCTTCGGGTGATTACAACGAATTCCAGAAGAGTATTCCGGATCATTCTTACGATGCAGTGTTTTCATTTGCTGTGCATATCTGGTTAAATATAAGTCCGGAAGAGTATGCCGCACAACTTTTTCGGATATTACGGAACAAGGGATTTGTTTTCTTTGAATCACAAACATATTTATCGGATTCAAAGTATGGGGAGTTTTGCTTAGCAATTGAGAAAAAAGGGTTAGAAAAAGTATTTTCAGTATTGTTGTGTGATGATGGGAAAACTGAAAGGAAAATGACTGTATTCAGGAAAGGGAATTGATTATGAATAGGCGTTTATGCCCTATATGTGGTAGCGGAAAAAATAAAAAAATGGTTCATATCGATATGAACACTCCTAAAGAATGGTCAATAATGGGCAAGTATGATGTCGTGGTATGTGACAACTGTGGGTTTGCATACGCCGATGTAGCATCTTCTCAGAGTAATTATGACAAGTACTATGCTGATCATAATGCGTACAGTAAAGTGGATGATCTGAGATACGGTAGTGATAATTATGAAAAGGAGGAAGTGTATTTCTGCCGATTAAAGGATTATTTGAGGCCGGAATCCCATATATTGGATCTGGGGTGTGGAAGCGGAAAGTTTGTTGTGTATCTTAATCATAAAGGATGGGTTAATTCATATGGGTTAGATCCTTCATTTAATTCTGTAGAAAGATTGATAAAACAGGGACTACATGGAATTCAAGGAAGTATATGTGAGGAGATAAGTAAAGAAAAACAACAACAATTTGATGTGGTATGCTGCAATGGAGTCTTGGAACATATTTATGATGTTAAAATGGCAAGCAGGACCATCTCGGACTATTTAAAAGAAAATGGCGTTGCGTTTATTGCGGTTCCGGCAGTCGAGGGATTTGGGGAGAGATATGCTCAGCTCCCTAATTATTTTAACCAGGAACATATCAACTATTTTAGTCTTAATACACTTGACAGATTGATGGCAAGTGTTGGTTTGCGTAGAGTTTCGAGCGATAATGAATCATATTACCCGGGGGCATCTGATGATATTGATGAAGAGAAAACCATAATAGCTGTTTATATCAAAAAGGACGGAAACTGTATTCTGCCAAGAGATAATAAGACAGAGGAATCTATTAAAGCATATCTGATGGAGCAGAGAAGAAGAAGCGATCTTGAAAAAACGGGCTTAGTAAGATGGCTTAATGAGCAGGAAAATATTATTATTTGGGGTGGGGGGGCGTATGGAATGAGTTTGCTTACCAACATAGATGGGTTATATAATAAAACATTATATTTTGTGGATTCAAATCATGAAAAAGAGGGTCAGAGCATAGATGGAAAATTTATTCGTGATCCGAAGATCCTATTCGAAGAAAAGAGTCAATTTTCGATACTGATTGCCTGCATGAGAAATGCATATGACATCAGAAGATCCATAGAAGATATGGGAATAAAGTGTAGCGTGTATCAAGCATAGTAAGTAATAAGCAACAGCTGAGTTGAATACAAAGAGAATATGAAAAAACTATTAGTTACGGGTAGTGAGGGATTCATTGGAAAGAATATAGTGGAAAAACTGTCGAATTGTTACGATATATCTGCACCGACAGAGAAAGAGTTGGATTTGTTGGATACCGATTCACTCCGTAATTATCTCAGTATTCATCATTTCGATATTGTTTTGCATGCTGCTCTGTTTGGAAATAATCAATCGACAGACGATGGATTATTTATAAAGTGTAATCTAAAGATGTTCTATAATCTTAAGTCTTGTAATCATCTATATGAAAGGATGTATTATTTTGGTTCTGGCGCAGAGTATGATCTCAGGTATTATAAACCCTTTATGGAGGAGGAGTACTTTGGGACACATATTCCGGAGGATTCATACGGTCTATACAAATATGTTTTGGCACAGGAATGTATGAAAGAGGAAAACATATATGATCTTCGACTCTTTGGAGTATTTGGTAAGTATGAATTATGGCAGAGGAGATTCATTTCTAATAACATTTGCAGAGCATTGGCCGGTCTTCCGATGACCTTATCGCAGAATATGTACTTTGATTATATATATATCGATGATTTATGTGAAATACTTAGGTGGTTTATAGAGAACGAACCCAAGCATCATCACTATAATGTTTGTAGAGGCGAGCATATTGATTTGAAGTCTCTTGGGGAAATAATAAGGGGAAGGCTAAAGATTGATTGCGACCTTATTGTTGCAAAAGAGGGATTTAAACCTGAGTATTCCGGAAATAATGACAGATTGCTAAATGAAATTGGAAATTATAGTTTTGTGTCATTTGAAGAGTCGATAGATCGGCTTATAGATTATTATTCAACAATAATAGATGTGATTAGGGACAAACTTGAGCCATGAATGTAGTTGAGAGAGAAGATATAGATGAAATCCTCGAAGGAATTGATGAAAAATACTTGAATGATAAGGCCTTTTTGATTACCGGCGCAACAGGTTCTTTAGGGAGATATTGTGCATTATCATTGTGTATGTTCTTTAGAGATACTGTTAAGACATCATCTTCGAGGAGCAAAGTGATTATTGTAAGTAGAGATAAAGAAAAGGCACACCACATTTTTCGAGAGTTCTGGGAGTGCTCTTTTTTCGAGTATATAGAATCATCTGTAGAGGGCTTTGTTACATATGACGGAAATGTGGACTATATAATACATGCGGCCTGTTTGTCGGCGACGAAATTCTTTTATTCAAATCCTGTTGAAATATTGGCACCTAATCTAGTGGGAACATATAATCTGTTGAATATATCCAAATCAAAAGGGCTGAAAGGCTTCCTCTTTCTGAGCAGTGGTTCGGCCCAAGGGGGAGGCAATATGGATGAACCTGATACATATAAATGGATTGATGCACAGAATAGTTCAAAATGCTATGCCATGGGTAAAGCGGCGGGAGAAAACCTATGTGCCGGGTTCTACACAGAATATGGAATTCCTGCAAAAATAGTAAGAATAGGATATACATACGGGCCGCACGCAGACATTGAGGATGGGCATTTATATTCTGATTTTATTAAAGCTATTATTTCGAATAAGACTCTGGAGATACATGGTGATGGACAGACTACAATGCCTTTATGTTATGTGACTGACGCGGTTCGAGCTTTCTTCATTATTCTGTTTGAGGGAGAATGTAACAAACCCTATTATATGGTAAATTATAAGAGCCCTATGACTATCGAGGGAATAGCGGAATTGCTGACAGAGGACGTTTTTAAGAAAAAAGGATTGGAATATAAATGTGCGATTAGGGGACAACATAAAGACGCTGAACAGATTAAGCGTCCGAATTCTTTGTGTGCGATGGGATGGGAACCGGAAGTAGATGTTGCAGATGGCTTTCGAAGGGTAGTAAAGTATTATGAGTGCATGGAATCGTGACGGATAGAGGAGCAACTTATGATCTTACAATTAATTAATGAATACAAGGATATCTACAGTAAGGGGAGATTAGAGAATAGAGTAGAGCTGGATGACCTCTATGATATGGCCTTTACAAAAGAAAAAGAACTATTTGATATGCGGGGGTTTGTGGACAGCGGCAACTGCAGTGCGCTGATAATAGACCAAAAGGGAATATATGGTTGCTTTGAAGGTTTTTCAAATCATGAGGTTAAGATGTACTTGGATCCGATTGATAAGGCTGCTGTAGCCAATCAATTACTGATTCAGGGATTCTATGAATCTGAGGAGATGTCTGCGGTCAATAGAATTCTGAGATATATGGACAAGGATTCGGTTATTTTTGATATCGGAGCAAATCTGGGATGGTATGGTATCAATATAAGTAAGCTCTTGCCGGATTCAAAAGTATATTTTTTTGAACCGGTCCCGGAGACTATAGCCAGATTGAAGAATAATCTTATGCTCAATGATATTGATACGCAAAGAGTGTGTTCGTGCGGACTCTACAGTCAGAATACTAAAAGCAAGTTTTATTATGATGTTATTGCGTCCGGAGCTTCGTCACTTGCGAATCTGAAGGAGAGAGAGACGACTCGTGTTATAGAGGTCGAATTACGACGAATGGATGATATAGTTAGAGAATTTGGAATTAATCGTTTGGATTTCATAAAGATGGATGTAGAAGGTGCAGAATTATATGCAATACAAGGTGGAGAGAAAACAATTGAATCCAAATTACCGGTTGTTTTTACGGAAATGCTACGAAAATGGGCTCAAAAGCAGGGTTATCATCCGAATGACATAATAGATCTCATGGAATCCATAGGATATGAGTGCTTTGTAATATCGGGGGATAAACTAAAAAGATTTTATAAAGTTGATAAAGATACAATTGAAACTAATTACTTCTTCCTGCATAAAGAGAAGCATGTAAGAATTATAGCAGAAATGACTTATACATTATAGATGAGCAAGAAGAGATAATAAGGGGTGAGAATAAGATATGCTAATAGATATTAATGTCAATATTGGCGATATAGATGATGACTGTATGTTTTTCTATGAATTTGGGGAGAATCACTTTCCGTACTTATACTGCGGGAGGGGAACATATGCAAGCGGAACCAAGTTATATACGATGATAATGGGAGATACGCTTGATGATGTGCATTTTTTGCAAGTGGGAAGATATACATCGATAGGAATAAATGATCATGTGATAATCAATATGGATCATGATTATAATGCTGTTTTTCAGGGTGTTATTCCGGAATTTGGTGAAGAGAATACAGAAGGAAATGATAAGCCGTTCCGTGTCCGAGTTGGTCAAAGTCAGAGAACATTACGACAAAAGGGTATGGTCATTATAGGGAATGATGTCTGGATAGGGAATGATGTTATTATTCTTCCCGGAGTTGTCATAGGGAATGGCGCGGTGATAGGGGCAGGAAGCGTTGTTACCAAGGATATACCACCCTACGCCATCTGTGCAGGAAATCCTGCGAGACTGATCAAATATCGTTTTTCTGAAAAGGTGATTGATGGTTTACAGAGGATTGCCTGGTGGAATCAACCTGTTAATGTTCTTAAGAATATGAAAGAGGATATGTTGGGTGATGTGGAGACGTTCGTAGATAAGTATTTATCTAAATCTAAATTTTGTGAGCATAACGGGAAATTTTTGCCGACACTTGCGAATCATAAGGTACCGGTGATGATAGCGTTTTTAGATATTTTTGGTGATTATCCTACATTCTCTAAAGCAATAGAACAATTCTGTATGGAGTTCAGGGATAAGAGCGCAGAATTTATATTGGTATATCACAGAAATGATACTGAAGAGAATGCGATAAGAGTTGTGATAGACACAATGTCTGAATTGCCGTATGATATCCTGTTTAGTGTAGTTGGAATTGAGGATTATGAAGAGGAAGATGTTATAAGTGAAGCGGATTACCTGTTTATGGGTAGAGATATTCGTAATATCGTCAGAACAAGTTATGCGTTCAAATATGGCGTGAAGTGTCTGTCAAGCATAGATAAACCGATTTTTACAGATAGATTATTGAAGAAAATTCGAGGGTAATTCAAAATCTATGCTGTATATTTGCAAAGCAGCTAATCGTAAATGAGATCTTTGACAATTCTATACTTTACACAGGGAAGAAATGATGCTAGTATGTTCATATCATTTCTGGAAACGTCTGAGCATATCGCTACACTTTTCCACTAAATGTGCTTGTAACAGTAGTTTAATAATGTATAATGAAAGGAGAAGTGGATGAGTGATGCTATTCACAATGAACACAAGTCGAGATTGTTTTCGTTTATCTTCGGAAGAGAAGAGAATAAGAGGTGGGCGCTTTCGCTGTATAATGCAGTTAATGGAACAGATTACAGCAATCCTGATGAAGTAGAGATCACCACGATGGACGATACTATTTATATGGGGATGAAGAATGATTTGTCCTTTATTGTAAGGTGTGACCTTAACTTGTATGAGCATCAAAGCACATATAATCCCAATATGCCGGTCAGACAGCTCATGTATGTCGGTAGATTGTATGATAAGTATATCAAGCGGACTAATCAGAATATCTATGGTACGAAGCGTTTGATATTGCCTATACCAAGGTTAATGACATTTTATAATGGATTAAGCGAGCAGTCAGATCAGATTCTCAGGTTGAGTGATTCATTTCCGAATGTAAGTTGTTCAGACGAATCGGATATTGAAGTAAAAGTGCATATGGTAAATATTCGTCCTCATTGTAATAACCACATACTTAATGAGTGCAAGATATTGTCCGAGTATTCGTGGTTTATTGAGGAGATACGCAAGAACAATGGGACTATGGAATTGGAAGAGGCGGTAGATAGGGCTATTAAAGAAATGCCTCAAGAATATGAACTAAAGGCACTTTTGGTAGCACATGCTTCGGAGGTAAGAAATATGCTTATCACGGAATACAATGAAACAGAGACTATGCAGTTGTTTAAGCAGGAAGGTCGTGAAGAAGGCCGCACAGAATTGCTTATTCGTCAGATATGCAGAAAATTGCAAAAGGGGAAAAACGCTACTGTGATTGCAGATGAACTTGAAGAAGACGAGCCACGAATCAAAGCCATTTGTGACAGTCTTGTTAGATTTGCGCCTGAATATGATGAAGATGCTGTTGTTAAAGGCGTGCATAGTTTGAATTAAAGATTTGTTTTAGCCTGGACTCCTGATGTAGAGTATGAAAAATGACTTTGTATCAGGAGTTTTATGAATTGAAAGGGAGAAAATGATGAAGGTAGTAATACTTGCCGGAGGATATGGAACCAGAATATTTGAAGAATCTCAGAACAGACCGAAACCTATGATAGAGATAGGTGGCAAACCTGTTATGTGGCATGTTATGAAGGAGTATTCATATTACGGATTCAATGAATTCATAATATGCGCGGGATATAAACAGGAGTGTATCAAGGAATGGTTTGACAACTATTTTCTGAGCTATAGTGATGTGACATTTGATTATACCGGCGGAGAACACAAGAAGATAATCCATGACTCCCATATTGAACCCTGGAAAGTCACGGTGGTTGATACCGGCCTTAATACCATGACCGGTGGCCGTATCAAGAGAATACAGAAATATATCGGTGATGAGCCGTTTCTTATGACATATGCGGATGGAGTCTGCGATGTAAATATATCCGAACTTGTCGAGTTCCATAAGAAACAGGGTAAGATAGCGACTCTAACAGCGGTAAAACTTGAACAGCAGAAGGGCATATTAGATATAGGCGGTAATAATGCGGTTAAGTCATTTCGTGAAAAAGAATATGCAGATGGTGCGATGATCAATGCCGGATATATGGTATTGGAGCCTGAGATATTTGATTATATAGACGGAGATGATACCGTATTTGAGAAGGAGCCGCTTAACAGACTGGTAGAAAAGGAAGAATTGGTGTCATATATTCACTATGGATTTTGGCAATGTATGGATAATATGAGAGAAAGAGTCGAATTGGAGCAGTTACTTGAGAATGACGCAGCTCCTTGGAAGAAATGGTGACCGGGTGTTAGTGCGGAGATGAGATAGATCATGAAGGCCATAGTCTCAGGTGCGGCCGGTTTTACCGGTGCGGTATTGTGCGAAGTGTTGCGTAATAACGGAATAGAGGTATATGCATTGGTCAGAGCCGGATCGGATCATAACAGGCGTCTGGATGGCAGTGATGCCGGAATGCATATGATAGAGACTTCTTTGGGGCAATTGTTGGATGCTGTAGAGAGTATTGACGCATCATGCGATTGCTTTTTTCATCTTGCATGGAATGGGGGGAGTTGTGATGATGAGGAAAAGGATGTGGTGTATGCCATAGATGCGTTGAGAGCAGCAGCCAAAACCGGGTGCAAAAGATTCATAGCAACCGGTTCCCAGGCAGAATATGGGGCTGTTTCGCCGGATACAGTTCAGACGGAGGATATAATGACTGATCCGTTCTCGGCCTATGGTAAGGCTAAAGTAAAGGCTTGTGATGTGAGCAGGCAATTGGCTGATGAACTAGGCATTGAATGGATATGGGGACGGATATTCAGTCTGATAGGCAGGTATGAGCCGACCACGAGAATGCTTCCCGCACTATATCATGCGATGAAAGAAGACAGAGAGTTTCGATTGTCTTCATGCAGACAGAATTGGGATTATCTGGATGTATATGATGCGGCGGAAGCACTGCTGGCATTAGCATATAAGGGCAGAGCCGGAGAGATCTATAATATAGCTAACGGCGCATACAGACCTTTAAAGGAATATACGGAAGAGTTAAGGCGGTTGATCAATCCGGCCGGGAAGATAATATATGGAGACGATCCGGATCCGTTTGTATCATTGCAGCCTTCTGTAGATAAGATCAAAGCAGATACCGGATGGAGTCCGAAGCGGAAATTTGCGGAAAGCATAATTGATTATGTAAATGATTGTTGACTACGAACGTATGTTCTGCTATGATAATAGTGGGCATTACCAAAACGGTAAGCGGTTCGCCTTTTGCCGGATTAATATCCGAGAACTCCCGATAAGGAGGTATTCGCATGGGAAATCCAGATGAAAGGCTATTATCAAGTAATTCTATGCTCTTATGGACTATTCTTGGTACGCTGGCATCTATTGTTGGAGTGATTCTGACGATAGTATTCAGAATCAAAGATAGCAATGATCATAAAATGAAAGAAAGCAACCGCCACTCGCTAAGGTAGGTTGCTTTCTTCATTTGCAATCATATACTAAGGCGAACCGTTTGCTCTACGGTAATGCCTCTCAAGAAATATTCTACTGACATAAGTGGAAGATGTCAAGTATAGTAATAGAGAAAGGCATTTCATGAGTGAAGAACAGGCAAGACAGGATATACTTAAAGCGGTAAGGGAATACTGCGATACATA
>JAEEGL016150368.1_pt1 | contig 17086 bp, 14 predicted proteins | sample 9134231 | NCBI WGS metagenome assembly JAEEGL01 (sample SAMN16246548, study PRJNA631951) | gut metagenome | biome: gut microbiome; feature: rumen; material: fiber-attached | host: Bos | place: Iran: Karaj | collected 2018-10
CCACACATTCGAGCACGAACTCGCAGTGGCTGTTGACAACGGCATGCTCGGCTCCATCGACGCCAACCGTGGCGACTACCAGAACGGCTGGGACACCGACCAGTTCCCGATTGACCAGTACGAACTCACCCAGGCTTGGATGGAAATCATCCGTGGCGGCGGCCTCGGCACCGGCGGCACCAACTTCGACGCCAAGACCCGTCGCAACTCCACCGACCTCGAAGACATCTTCATCGCCCACATCGCCGGCATGGACGCTATGGCCCGCGCCCTCGAAAACGCAGCCGAGCTCCTCGAAAAGTCGCCCTACAAGAAGATGAAGGCAGAGCGTTACGCCTCCTTCGACAGCGGCATGGGCAAGGACTTCGAAGACGGCAAGCTCACATTCGAGCAGGTTTACGAGTACGGCAAGAAGGTTGGCGAGCCCAAGCAGACCTCCGGCAAGCAGGAACTCTACGAAGCCATCGTCGCTATGTACGCGAAGTAGTCAGGTTCCCCCCCTTGCTACAATGCGCTTGAAATCATAATTAGAAGCGCGGCATAATACAGAAATGAAAATCCCCGGCGGCAAGATGTCAAGATTGCTGCCGGGGGATTTTTTAGATTGTTGTAGATGTGGATGTATTTATTTTTTTGCTTTCTCTGTCCTTGACTTGAGAGATCGGTATGCCTGGTCTGAAAAGCCCATTGTTTCTATGATGTAATTTTTGTCTTTGCCAATGTGCTGGAAGATAAGGATGATAATTGCGTTGACAGAAAGTTTGTTGTATGAATAGTTGGTGGATAGGTATTCAAAAAAGTCGTGGTTGATAGTTTTGTAGTAACTTAGGCGATGTATTTGATGCTGCATCTGGTCCAGACTTCAAAGAAACTCTTAGCAAATCAGGCAGTGCCAATTACTTTCAGTATGAGTTGACTACCGTAACAGGCATTAGAAAATAGTTAGCAGAAAGTAGTAGTAACGAGTGGTGTTGTCATACTATGCCAGCAAATACTCGGGTAATGCGCCACGAATGTTCCCTTACCCTTGACACTCAGCCCGCTAAAAGTGGCTCTTACACCTTTGAAGTTTCTATAAAACTATCTACCAAGACGCTGAAAAACACGGTCGTGATGGAGTTCTAAAAAAATTGCCAGTCGTCAAGTTGCTTATGCTTGCGGCTGGCTTTTTTTTATTTCTTAGCCAGTGGGAGTTGGGCGGGTGAAACCAATTTTTTTCAGCCCTCCACCGACATTATTTCCTCGCATTTTTCCAAGTCGAAGCCCTTGTACATCACCAGCAGGCAATGCAGCGTGGTGTTTTTGGATTTTTCGACCACGAGTCCGTATTTGGAGTATTTTTGCAACTGTACGATTGCCTCGGCGGTCTTGTTTTGGATTTCGGTGGCGGTTGCGTCGGTCGCAACGTATTTGAACTCGATGAGATAACTGTGCTTCAAGTCTGGATATTGGTCGGTGCGCGGTTCGAGGTAGAGGTCGGGGAATCCAGCCGAAGTGTCTGCTTCCGAATGTGGGAAATAGACCGTGCTTCGGCACGTTGTCGCCAGCGTGAAGCCGTGCAGGAATTTCTCGCCCTTTGCCTTGTCGCGTGTGGTGGCAAAAGTCTTGATGGTGTCGGCTACGTATTCGAAAAACGGTTTCCATTCGCCGTCGAAAGCCATGTCTGACATCAGTCGGTCGCCGTTCCATGAATCATATACCAAGTCGTTGTCGTTGTAATTGTCTATCAGATAATTGATAAGTTGCTCTTTTACAACTATGTTTGGTATCTTGAAAATAACCTCTTGCCTCGAAAAGCCGCCAATTGTCACCATTCCGAAATAGTAAAGCAGGCTCATGAAATTGTCCTGCAATACAATCTGTTCGGCGGGGAAATGGTCGTTGAGTTTGCCTGTCACTTGTCCGTTGGTAACGAGATTTTGTATTATCGAACCCTCAAATTCCATCTCCTTGTCCTTACGGATGAGCATTTTGAGTTTTGCATAGTCGGTGCGGATGTTGCTGTCGATGACGTTTTTAGGCAATTTGCCTTTATTGCATAGTTGGTCGGTGAAATACAACAGCATATCAGAATTGTACATTGTAGTTTCTCCAAAACAGTCTTCCGCAAAGCAATAGTTGTCGTACCATGGGCGGATCGTTTCTATTATTTCGTCAACGGAACATGGGAATTGGAAATACTCGCTGTAATATGAGAGCATTTCGCGGGCTTCCTGTTCGGTGAAGCCGGTGATTTCGTTGAAACGTGCGTCGGTGGTGTAGTTGGTGCCGATGTTGAAGCCGCTCGTCAGGTCGTCTATCGTAATGGGCGACACGCCTGTGATGAAAAGTCGTTCAATCGCACTTTTGGAGCCGTCTTTCAGCGCGTTGAAGAATGTGCGCAGGTAGCCTGTGCGGTGCGTCTCGTCCATGTAACGTCCGAGCTGCGTGTAGTCGGAGAGGATGTTGTTGGTGAAGTTGTCGTACTCGTCGATGAACAGGTAGATCTTCTTGTCGGTCTTGTCGATTTCCTGAATAATATATTTGAGTTCGTCAACGGCGTTTTTGTTCAGTTTTTCCAACTCCTCCCTGGCGTTGGTGGGGAAGTATTCTGAATAAATGTCGCAGAAGTTCTTGAACCGCAAGTCGCAATATGAATTGAAACTGGACTTGTAGTCGTCGATGTTGCCGTTTACCATTGCGAAATTGAGTTCGAGCACAAGGTACGTGTTCCTATTGGGCGTCGGGTTGTTGTGAATCCAAAGCCCCGAAAAAATATCGTCGAACTTGTCCTTTTTCCTGATGTCATAGTATGCCTCCAACATCGTCATTGTCAGCGTCTTGCCGAAACGACGGGGACGAACCAAAAAGAAATATTTATTCGCGTACTCTATCTCTTGGATAAAGCGCGTCTTGTCAACGTAGTAACAGTTGTCGCGGCGGAGCATCTCAAAGCCCTGTATGCCGTATGGTATGCGTCTTGCCTTTGGATTCCACATGGTGTCTTTCTTTTTGTGGCAAATATAATGAAAGTTTGTGGGATTTGCAATTATTTTTTCGCTTTCTCGTCCTTGTTTTTCCTTCATCTCCCCTCCGCCTTTATCACCATCACGCTCCCGGAGTTTGGGCGGAGGGAGATGTTGACAATGTGGTCGGGCAGGGCGGTGAATGTCGTTTTTTTGATGGTGCCGGCGGTGTCGCCGTCTTCGTAGATGGTGACGATGGATTTTTTGTTGGTGATTTTTGAGAGCGGGAACGAAAAGTCGGTCTTCAAAAGTCCGGCGACCGACGCCACGTACCATGTGTCGCCCTTGCGGCGTGCTATTGAGAAATAACGGCGCGGAAATCCGCCTATCACTTTGTAGTCGTCCCATACTGTCGGGAGCGTCTTGAATAGTTCTGTTTCTGTTTCGTTGGTGTACCAGTCGGGCGAGCCGTACCAAAATATGTGTTGCAACGGGCTGAAAAGTATCACCGACAGTGCGAGCTGGTGCGCCTTTGTGGTCTGCAAGGCGAGGTGCGGGGTGCCGGCGCCGTCGTAGCAGATGGTGTAGTCGCCCGCGCCCGCCATGTAGCGTATGAAGGGTAGGGTGGAGGTGTGGCTGGATGTGTTGTCGAGGTGTTCGTTGCCGCGCAGTCCTTCGCATGTGAGGAAGTTGGGGTAGAGCCTTTCCACGCCGGTGGGCCGGTATTCGTCGTGGACGTTCACCACGAGGCCGAGGGAGGCGCATTTGGTGATTATGCGGCTTGTCATCACGTTGTCCATCACGATGCGGTTTTTCATGAAGCCGATTTTGATGCCTTTGACTCCAAGTTTGCTGTAATGGGTGAGGATGGAGTCGGTGGTGGTTTGAGAGAACGCGGTCTTGTTTATATACAGGATGATGCCTATTCCTTTTAGCTGTGCGTACTTGATGATTTCTGGCAGGTCGAGCGGGGCTACTGTCTGCATCGCGTCCGAATTTGGGTCAAACTCGTTGTCGTATCCCATGCCGTACCAGCCGTTGTCGAGGAGCAGGTATTGGAATTTCATCTTTGCCGCAAAATCCACCGAGACTTTTACTTTTTCGGTGGCGAAGTCCGCGTCCTTGTTGCCGATGTGCCGGTAAACTTTGCCGGGCTTCACCCAGTTGTAGTCGCCTTTGGCGGTGAGGTTGAGCGAGCGGACAATGTATTTGCCTTCCATGAAGTCGCTTGCGTTGTCGGCAAGCACCACGTAGTGCCATGGCGTGGAATAGTTGGCTATTTGGTATATGCCCGCCTGCCTTATTGTAACGTTGAAGTTGCCGGTTATGATTCTTGCGCGGCTAAAAAATTCGTAGTTGGCGGCCTCGTGGGTGAGGGCGAGGAGCGTGTCGCCTGTGGAGACTGTGAGCATTGGAGTGATAGCCGATATTGGGTCTCTGCCCATCGCGCTGCTGTACCCGTTTTCGGTCTTGGTGTCAAAGATGTGGAATATCCCCTTGTTGGTCCAGTGGTATGTGGTGTGGTAGTCTTCTACGGTGAGTTTTTGGGGGTTGGTGATGTCTACGCCTGTGGCGAACCCTTGGTTGTACATCCTTATTTTCAGTGTGTTGTCCAGCTGTCCGTCTTGAAATCTGATTGCTATTTCGTTGTAATAGTCTTGCTGGATGGCGCGTTCCCAAATTTTGGAGCGCAGGGTGTCGCGTTTTTGGCTTTGTTTGATGCTTTTGATGTGTGCGGGGTTGAGGGCGTTGTGGGGATTGTTGCCAAAATAGAGAAAAACCTGCGCCGTGTCGATGTAAGTGTGCTGCCCTCGCGAGATGGCGAGGGTCATTGTGGTGTCGTTGTGGACGGAGATGGTGAGGGTGCTTTTTCCGTCGGGCGATGTAATGCTGCCGCCGCCGTTGGGCAGTTGTGCCGACGCGGAGATGGCGAGCATTAATGTGAGCAGAATTGTTGTCGTCCTGTGTAGTAATGTGTGTGTCATCGGGTGTGTGTCGTTTAATAAAAAAGGCTGTCCGATTTCGATTGAACAGCCTTACAATAAAAGAATAATCTAACGGTATGCCTGTTAGTCTATTTTGTATTTGGAGATGAGTATCTTGAACTCGGTGTTGGCGTCGCGGACGCTCTGCATGATTTCTGACGGGATGCCTTCCACCTGTTCGAGCCTTGCCTCTGCTTCTTCGAGGAGGCTGCCCTGTCGCGAGAGGTTGCGCACAAATTCCGCCATGATTTTCACCCTTGCGCGTTCGAGGTTCTTGTCGGCGTCTTCGAGTGCCTTTGCCTGCAATTTCTCTTTCTCCTGGAGCATGTGGTTCTGTTCGAGGATTTCCGCCTGCTGGAGTTCGAGCTCGCGGTGGAGTTTGTTGAGCTCCGCCACTTTTGCTTGCAGTTCCTTCTCCTGCTCCTTCGACTTTGCTACGGCGGCGGTGAGGATTTCCTCGTTTTGTTTGAGCTTGGTGTTGATTTCGTTGAGTTCCGCCTGCTGCTGCGACATCGTTGATTGATTTTTCTGGAGTTCTTCGAGGTTCTGGCGCATCTTTTCCTCCTGGACCGCCATCTTTTCGGCCTGGACTTTGAGTTCGATTTCCTGCTTTTTGTTGGTGGTGATGTCGGTCGCCATGTTGAGGATTTTGTACGGGAAGCCGTCGGAGTCGAGGATTGGCGTGAACACTTGTTGCAGCCAGTGCTCCTCGCCCGATACGAGGTATTTGTCGGTGCGCTTGATTACCTCGCCGTCCTTGATGCGGTTCCAGAAGTCGGAGTCCTGCAGTGAGTAGCTGTCGTTGTCGTCGCGGAACTCGTCCTGGTTGCGTCCCACTATCTGTTCGCGCTGTACGTTGAGTGCGCGGCAGAATGATTCGTTGACGCTTGTGATGTGTCCGGAGAGGTCGTATTCGATGACGAGCGACGAGCTGTGTACGGCGTTGAGGATCGACTGCATCTCCGCCTCCTTCCTTGCAGATTCTTCCTGCGTGGCCTGGAGTTCTTCGAGGTTTTGGCGCATTTCTTCTTCCTGCGACGCCATTTCCTCCGCCTGCTGCTGCGACTGCGTGAGGAGTTCGGCGGTGCGCTGGTTGATTTTGGCGATGGAGAGGGTGGATGCGATGGATTCCGACACTTTCTCCACAAAGTCGATTTCGTGGCGTTCCATCTTCTTGAACGACGCTATCTCCATGACGCCGAATATCTGCTCCTCCACTTTGAGCGGCATTATGAGGAGGCTGCTCGGGTTTGACGCGCCGAGGCCTGATGTGATGGTCAGGTAGTCGTCGGGCAGGTCGGTGAGGTACACGTATGACTTTTCGATTGCACACGTACCGATGAGGCCTTCGCCGAGGTAGATTTTTTTCTTCTTCTTGCGCTCCTGGTTGTATGCGTAGGACGACACGAGCTCGAGGTGTACGTCCTCCTTGTCGGTGTCGTTGTAGAGGAAGAGTCCGCCCTGGTTGGCTCCGAGGAAGTGTATTAGGTTTTTGAGGACGTTGTTGGAGAGGTCCTTGATGTTGCTGGTGCTCTGACGGAGTATTTCGCTGAACTGCGTGAGGCCTTCATTCGCCCACTTGCGGAGTTCGTCTTCGTGCTGTCGTTTTTCGTCTTCCTGTTGCGACTTGTAGAGGTTGCTGCGCATTTCGAGGAGCGAATTGCCGAGGATGTCGCTTTCGGAGAGCGGCTTGAAGTCGGTGTTGAGGTTGCCCGCGCCGATTGCCGTGGCAAATTCGGTGGTCTGTTTGAGTCCCCGGGCGAATGTATTGAGGTCCGACGCCATGTCGGAGAGCTCGTCGTTGTTGTGGATTTCTATTTCCTTGTCGGGCAGGATGCCTTTGCTGAGCTGCGAGACGTATCCGCTGAGCTTGTTGATGGCGTTGGTGATGAATTTGGAGATCCTTATGTGCGTCATTGCCATTGCAAGGAGCATCAGCACCACTATCGCGATGTAGAGGTTGCGCATGCTTGCGGCTGTGTTGCTGCGTTTTTCGTCTACGTATTTGATGATTTCGTCGATGCTTTCGAGTTTTTTGCGTTCGATCTGGATGTCGAACAGCAGCCCTTCCTCGCGGTTGAACCCTATTTCCTTGTCGATTTTGTTGAGTGCGTTGAAGTAACGCTTCATGTCGTTCACGGGCTTTATTTTGTCGGCGTTTTTGAGCGACTTGGGGTTCTTGTCGATTACGGTGCGCGCCACTGAGTCGGTGCGGAGTGTGTCGTTCCGGATGATTGTGGCTATGTCGATGTCGTCGAGTGTGCCGGGTACGTTGCCGAGGTACTGCGTGTAGAGTTCCAGGAAGTCGTTGTAATACGTCGGGTCTTTGCGGTTGATGTATTGCACCTCCATCTCTTTGAGTGATGTCAATACGTTGGCGGGCAGCGATTCCTGTGCTACTGCGTTGGCGTAGCTGCGCTCTATCTCGCCGATGATTCCAGTCTGGAACGAGCCTCGCTGGTAAATTTTTGACGCGGTGAGTTTCAGGAGGTCGCCGTAGCTGTCGGCGTTCTCTTTGAGCATGTAGATTTTGTCGCCGAGCTCGAGGTTGGTGGTAGTCGGCAGGTTGAGGAGTTCGTCGAGTTGCTTGTTGAGTTCCTTGCTTTCGAGTTCAAAGTCCCTCAGATACAGGTTTTCTTTGGTCTTGAAGAATACGTTGTCGTTGGGGTAATACAATAGGAACGACTGCTCGTACTCTTTGAGCCTGAGGTACGAGTGCTTGATGTCGACGACTTTTTCGGCGTACTTGTCGTAGTCGCTGTTTTTGAAAAGCAGTATGCCAAACGCCAGCCCCACCACCGCGAAGGGTATGATGGAGCACAGCAGAATGAGGTTCAGCTTGGTCTTTATGCCTAAATTTAGCCTTTTCATAAGCCTGTATGTTGTTTTTGTACGTGCGTTATAACGGTCAATTTTCAAATCAGAAAGTTACGCATTTTTATTTTCATATGCAAGCATTTGCTAAAAAAAATGCCAAAAAAATATTTTTATTTGCAACGTCCTGACAATAAGACACTTGGCGCAAAAGTTATTCCCCATATTCCTTCCGCACGGATTTTTTGTTTATCTTTGCATCCGGCTTTCGGGCGGCTGGCGCGGGTGTCTGCGTTATCAAAATGCAAATTTAATACCGAAAGCCGAAATAACAAAATTATTAATGTACTATATGGAAAATAATTTGTATCCGATTAAATTCGCGCCCATCGTCAAGCCTAAGATTTGGGGCGGCGAAAGTTGGATGATTTCGGGCGTGGAGGGCGACATCTCGGTTGTGGAAAATGGTTTCCTCGCTGGCAACACCCTCGACGAGCTGCTCGAAGTCTACATGGGCGACCTTGTGGGCGATTCCGTCTATGAAAAATTTGGCAACGAGTTTCCGCTGCTGATCAAGTTCATCAACGCCGACGACCGACTTTCGGTGCAGGTGCATCCCGACGACGCGCTTGCCGCCGAGAGGCACGATTCGTTTGGAAAGACCGAGATGTGGTATGTGCTTGACTGCAAGCCCGGCGCGGAGTTGGTCAATGGCTTCCGCCGCGAAATCTCCAAGGAGGAATACCTCGACGCCCTCAATTCGGGCAGGGTGATGGACATCCTCAACTGCGTGAAGGTGAAGCGTGGCGATGTGTTCTTCATTCCGGCGGGGCGCGTCCATGCTATCGGCGCGGGTAATTACATCGCTGAAATCCAGCAGACTTCCGACATCACCTACCGCATCTACGACTACGACCGCCGCGACAGCGAGGGCAACACCCGCGAACTCCACACCGACCTTGCCGTTGATGCCATTGATTACAAATATTACGACAACTTCCGCACCGATTATGTCGCGGAGCCCAATAAGGCGGTCAATGTGGCGGATTGTGAGTATTTCACCACCAATGTCTTTGAACTTGACATGCCCGTGGAAAAGGATTTTCCGGAGATAGACTCATTTATTATATATATGTGTACCGACGGCAGTTGCCGCATAGAGTACGACGACGACCATTCGTCGGTGGAGGTCAGGCGCGGCGAGTGTGTGCTCGTCCCCGCCGTCATCAAGAATCTCTGTTTCTTCCCCGACGGCAAGACGACGCTTCTGGAAGTTTACATCAAATAAAAAATTATGCTGAAGACTTTTACACAGGAATACCGCGTCCGTCATAATGAGACCGACGTTACGGGTAGGATGTCGGTACCGGCGTTGGGCGACTGCATGCTCGACATCGCCGGGCTTCATGCCGACAGGATTGAGTGGGGCATCGATTCGATGCAGCACAGCGGGCTTACTTGGGTGATTGCCGGCATGAAATTCAAGATTTACCGCATGCCCAGGATTGACACAAGTTTCAATATAGAGACCCATGTGTCGGCTTTTTCGCGCATATCGACGCAGAGGGATTTTGTGGCTTTTGACGACGAAGGCAAGATAGCCGAGGTGAGCAGCGAGTGGCTGATTATCAACATGGAAAACCGCCGCCCGGTGTTCATCAACGATTTTGTGCCGAGGCTGGAGGAAATCTGCATCACGGAGGGCGCGTTGCCCAAGTTCAAGCACATCCGTCAGAGCAAAAACACCGCCAACGAGCAGTTTGAACGCAGCGTGCTGTATTCCGACATCGACATCAACCAGCACCTTTACAGCATGCGTTATTTGCAGATGGCCCTCGACACGATAGACATCGACTATTTCCGCAAGTACCGCATCACCGACATTGACGTCAATTTCATCGCCGAGGTGCTTTGGGGCGAGAATGTGGACCTCATCCGCCGCAGCGAGGGCAATGTGCATTATGTGGAGATGATGCACTTAGGCAAGACGATGTTTCGCGCCGAGATAGTGATGGCGGAGTAGTGTAGTGGGGTTCTGTTTTTTCAGGACGGTGATTTTGTGGTTTTTACAAAAATTAACACAAAATATTGCCTTATCTAATTGTTTTTATATCAATTAATTGTAAATATTTTGCCTAAAATAACTAAAAAAATAGTTGAAAAACTGAAAAATAAATTTGGTAAACTGAAAAATAAGTTATAAAATTGCATCGTCAATTAACAAACTAAACATTGAGTTATGGAAACATTAACGAAAGCAGAAGAGAAGGTGATGCAAATCCTCTGGCGGCTCAAGAAGGCCTTTGTTAAGGAGGTCATCGAGCAGATGGACGAGCCAAAGCCGCCTTACAATACCGTCAGCTCCGTCGTGAGGATACTGGTGGAGAAGGGTTTTGTGGGGTTCAAGGCGTATGGCAGGACTTACGAGTATTTCCCGAAAATATCCAAGTTGCAATACAAGAAGTTCACATTCGGGCAGATGTTGCGTAACTACTTCGACGGCAGTTACGAGACCATGGTTTCGTACATGGTGGACGAGGAGCAGATTTCGGATTCCGAAATCTCAGAAATCAAAAAAATCATCGACCAAAAGGGCCATTAGAAGATGGGCGGGGTGCTCGCATACACGGTGGAGGCGGGGCTGGTGTTCGTGGTATTGACAGCGGTATATAGGCATGTCTATTACGGCATAAGTTACAACCGCTGGGAGCGCGGCTACCTGCTTGCAGCCACGGCGGCGAGTTGCCTCCTGCCAGTCCTGAAAATGGAGTACCTGATGGCTCCCGTCCCAAAACCCGCCGACAGCATCGTGGGGATTGTGGAGCGTGGCGAGGGGTACGACGTGGTGACTATCAGCCGCAGGTGCATGGCTGACGGCGCGATAGACATTGTGCTGAGGTCGTCGTTCTTTGAAAAAATTGTCGCGATATTGTTTGCGGTCTATGTGCTGGGCGTGTTGGTGAAGATGTTCAGCTTTGTCAGGGGATTGACCAAGACGCTGAGATTGGCGGGGCGGTCACGTAAATTGCGCAGCGTTGACGGCGTGGATGTATATGAAACGGATGTCAATACGGTGGCGTTTTCGTTCTTTGGCAAAATATTTCTCGGCGCGAAGTCTCGTGGGCTTTCAGACGGGGAGCGCGACGTAATAATCAGGCACGAACTTGAACACGTGAAAGGCTTGCACTCCATCGACACGCTGGTTTTCGGGCTGTATTCGGTGTTTCAGTGGTTTAACCCCGCAGTGAGGTATGCGGCGCGGTATTCGAGGATTGTGTGCGAAAACATCGCCGATTCGCAGGCGGTGGGCGGCGGCAACCTCACCGAATATTCGCGGCTGGTGCTTCGCCTCGGCATCCAAAACAGCGACAACGCTGCCGCAACACGTCCGCGCCGCAAGAGTCCGCTCGTGGAGAGGATAGCGCAGCTGTTCAATACCGACGGCGAGAGGATAAGGCGGATAAGGTTTTATGCGGCGTTGCCGGTGCTTGCCGTGGCTGTGGCTGCATACATCATGTTTTTTGGGATGCTGACGCCTACCGATCCGCGCTACGAGATGCCCGTCAAAGGCGGTTATGAAGTGGTGGCGGGTTTTGTTAAGAGTCAGAGGGTGTGCGACGCCGACGGCAAAGTTTGCATTGTTTCGCACAGGCTGGTAAACCTCCGGCTGTGTCCGGGCGCGGTCATAGTGCCGCCGGCTGAGGCTGTTGATGTAAGGACTGATGGCGATGGATGCTCGTTCAGGCTCGGCGGCTGCACCGTGACATTGCAAGTGCCGTCGCCAAAATACAACGGACTTCCGGCGTCGCTCATTGTCGCCGACCAACGTGGCAACGCCATCGACCCTCAGACGATTTTCAAGATGTAGGTGGTATATGTAGTGACGCAAAATTTTGCGTCTCTACACTACGAATGAGACAAATACATATTTAGTTCGTTAGTTTTGTATTCGTTCAATTAGTAAAAATTATTGCATATAATTTTTCTTTATTGCAATACAAACATTCGTTTTATTTGTTTAATTCGTTGTTAAAAAATTAAAATTACCTGCGGAAATTGCATTATGAATTAAACATTGAAAAAATGGAAAAGAAGAAAACTCCCTCTGCGGATTTGGAAAGCAAACGCGCCATATTTTTCCAGCTGGGGCTTGCTGTCGCGCTTTTGATAGCGGTCCTGGCGGTCAACTTTGAGTCGCACAAGCCCAAAATGATGGAGGTGACGGTGAAGGTAACAGGGCTTGAAGTGACGCCCGATTCAACGTCGGTGGCGCGTCCGCCAGAAATTTCGCGACAAAAATGAAAAAAAATGCGTCAAAATTTTCATACAACGATTAAAGGTATTAACTTTGCGGTTTGGAAAATCGACGCACTATTATAGTCAACGTTATTACTTAAACTTAAAAAAACGAAAGGATAAAATGGAACAGAAAAAAAGTGAAAAGGCCGACCTCGAGAACAAGAGGGGCTATTTTCTGGAGATTGGCCTCGTGGTGACTCTCCTTGCCATGTGGGTGGTATTCGAGTGGTCGTCCCCAGTGGAGAAGGCCGACGACCTTGGCACCCTCGAAATCGTTGCCGAAGACGAGGAGATGGCGCCTGTAACACGTCAGGAGGAATTGCAGCTTCCACCGCCGCCCCCGCCGCAGCAGACTGTGGCCGACATCATCGAAATCGTGGACGACAAGGTGGAGGTTACCGAGGACTTCATGAGCACCGAGGCTGACGAAACCACCACCGTCGAAATTCAGGAAGTGGTGGAAGTGGCTCAGGAAGAGGAAGTCGTTGAAGAGCCGCAGGTGTTCTTCATCGTGGAAGACATGCCCGAATTCCCGGGCGGCGAGCTCGCGCTCCGCAAGTACATCGCCGAGAATGTCCGCTACCCCGAAATGGCCAAGGAAAACGACATCCAGGGCACCGTATATGTCCGCTTCGTGGTGGACACCGACGGTTCTGTGAAGAATGTGGAGATTCTCCGTGGCGTTGACCCCCTCCTCGACAAGGAAGCAAAGCGCGTCGTAGAGTCGCTCCCCAAGTGGAAGCCCGGCAAGCAGCGCGGCAAGGCAGTGAAGGTAAGCCACTCCGTGCCGATCAAGTTTGCCCTCCAAAACTAATTGTCAATTCATAATGCACAATGCATAATGCATAATTGCCGTCCGGCATTATACACCATGCGTTGTGCATTGTGTTTTTTTTATTTAGAGCGTTGATTGGTACGAATTATGCACTGTTTTTGTCATTGACAACCATGCATTGTGCTTATTCATTACGCATTAAAGAAAGATGGACGATACACTTGACAATAAGCCGATTGTGGTGCCGTGGGACTATTCGCAGATAGCCGAGTTTGCCCTGCTGCACGCCATTGATTTTGCCCTTGCATTGCAGCGCGACATCATCCTGGTGCACATCACCAAGGTAGAAATCGACAACGCCATCCATGTAGAGCGTCTCAACCTCATTGCTGAGGAAGTGATGCACAAGTACGGCATCAGGCCCGGTGTCATCGTCCGCACCGGCAACATCTTCACCGAAATCAAGCAGATAATAGATGAGTGCGGCGCCAAACTCGCCGTCATGGGCACGCACGGACTCAAAGGCCTCCAAAAATTCACCGGCAGCTGGGCACTCAAAGTCATCACCGGCAGCAAGGCTCCCTTTATCGTCGTGCAGGACAAACCCTCGGCGGCCGACATCCGCAAAGTGGTTTTGCCTCTCGATTTCAAACTCGAAGAACGTCAAAAACTTGTATGGGCGCAGTTCATAGCGAGGACGTTCAAGTGCAAGTTTTACCTTTGTTACATCGAAAACAGCGACCCTCAGATTCGCAAGCGCACACAGGCAAATATCGGCGCGGCAATCAAATTTTTGGAGTCAAATCAGATTAATTATGAACTTCAGCGTCTATACGGCAAGGATGGGCTTGCCAATGAGTCGATTAATTTTGCGCAGTCGATTGGGTCGGGGCTTATCATCATCATGACCACCAAAAACATACGTTTCCAGGATTACGTGCTTGGCGCGGCGGAGCAGCAGATTATCGCCAACGAAGCCAAGATTCCCGTAATGTGCGTCAATCCGATGGAATAACCGAATCCTGAATACCATGCAGCCATCAAAACAAACAAGAATATGAAAACTTATTAGTTTTGTGCAGCGGTGCGTGTGTAGAGACGCAAAATTTTGCGTTTCCACGCCCCCGACGGCGCGCTGCCCTATAAGTAGAGGTGTCATTATTAATGGTGCCTCTACTTTTTTCTTTGCAATTAAATGAAAAATTCTTACCTTTGCCCTCGCAAAATAGAACCATCGAATATAATGGAAAAGACACCCAACAACAAATACACCGTTGGCATCACGCAAGGTGACATCAACGGAATAGGTTATGAAGTGATATTCAAGGCGTTGTCGGATTCGGCTACATACGACGACTGTACTTTTGTGATATACGGCTCGCCCAAAATTGCTGCCTTCCACCGCAAGCAGGTCAACCTCGGCAACATGGTGGTCAACAACGCCAACACCATCGAGGACATCGTGCCAAACGCCATCAACATCATCAACGTCTGTGACGAAAATACCCGCGTGGACCTCGGCATCAGCACCATACAGGCGGGCGAATGTGCCCTCGCCGCCATTCACCGCGCCACCGCAGACCTCAAAAACAACCAGCTCGACATCCTCGTCAACGCCCCCGTCAACACCGCCAACCTTATGGACGCGGGATTCAAGTTTGCGGGTGTGCCGGAATACGTGGCGCACGAGCTCAACTGCCGCAACTTCGTCCTTATGATGGTAGGCTCCAAGATAAGGATTGCCTCTGCCACAAGTCCGATGCCGATAGCCGGAGTGCTTGGCGCACTCTCGACTGAAAAGATTTATTGGAAAATCAAGACCCTCAACAAGACCTTGAAAGACGACTTTGCCATCCGCAAGCCGCGCATTGCTGTGCTTGGCCTCAACCCATTCGCCAGCGACTGCGGTGTGTTTGGACAAGAGGAGTCCGACAGGATACTCCCCGCCATCGACAAGGCGTCGTCGGAAGACGTAGTGGTATTCGGTCCGTACAGCCCCGACAGTTTCTTCGCGTCGGAGGCTTACCTCAAATTCGACGCGGTGCTCGCCATGACCTACGACCAGGCGGTGGTGCCGTTCAGGATTATAGAGGGCGACGGCGGAGTTGGCTACACCGGCGGACTTCCAATAGTATGCACCGCGCCAATGCACGGCCCCGCATACGACATCGCGGGCAAGGGCGTGGCTGACGACACCTCCATGCGCAACGCCATCTACCGCGCCGTTGACATCATGTACAGCAAAAAAATCCTCGACGGCATCGTGCCGCTGCGCAGACAGATGGAGCATGAGGCCGACAAAAAAATCTGTTGACGGCAATGAAAGTAGTAATTCAGCGCGTCGCGGAGGCGTCCGTAACCATCGGCGGCAAGGTGAAGGGGCAGATAGGGTGCGGACTTCTGGTGCTGTGCGGCTTTGTGGACGACGACACCCCCGACGACATCCAGTGGACCGCCGCCAAGATAGCGGGCTTGAGGATTTTCAACGACCAGAACGGTGTCATGAACCTTTCGATCCATGACGTGGGCGGAGATTTGCTGGTGGTGAGCCAGTTTACGCTCCACGCCATGACTAAGAAGGGCAACCGCCCCTCGTACATCCTTGCGGCAAAGCCCGACGTGGCGCGTCCTCTGTACGAAAAGTTTGTCCAAAGGCTCCACGAAATTACCGGCAAGGACATCCAGACCGGCGAATTTGGAGCCGACATGAAGGTGCGCCTGCTCAACGACGGCCCCGTAACTATTATTATAGATTCAAAAAACAAAATCTGATACATTATGGCATACAACGGTTTTTCATTGGAGAGCCACGGCGAGGGCTTTGTGGACGGCAAGATGGAGTTTTACAATGTCAATCCTGCCGCGCCTTCGTTGGCGACGCTCAAAAAAATTCATTCGTGCATAGACCTCACCACCCTCAGCAATGCCGATAATTCCAAGTCGGTATCTACTCTCGTGGATATTGTCAATGCACATTCAGCCAACTATCCCGACATCCCCAACGTGGCGGGCATCTGCGTATATCCCAAGTTTATAAGTGTAGTCAAGGACACCCTCAAAGTGCCGGGCGTTGACATAGTTTCGGTGGCGGGCGCGTTCCCACATGCGCAGACGTTCAGGGAGATAAAGGTGCAGGAAGTGTCGCTCGCCGCAGAGGCGGGGGCAGACGAGATAGACGTTGTAATTAATGCCGGCGACATCATCGCCAAGGATTACGATGCGGCACTCGAAGAACTTGCCGCCATGCGCTCTGCCTGCAAGGACGTCAAGATGAAGGTGATATTGGAGACGGGCGTCTACAAAAACGACTCCGACATCTACGACGCCTCCATCATTGCAATGGAGGCCGGCGCCGACTTTGTGAAGACCTCCACCGGAAAATGCGAACCCGCAGCCACTCCACGCGCCGCCCTGATTATGGCGATTGCCGTGAGCGACTATCTCAAAACCACCGGCAAGCGCATCGGAATCAAGCCCGCCGGCGGCATCAGGACTTCGCAGGACGCTCTCGCTTATTGCGCCATTATGGACGACATTTTTGGCGGCAATTATGACAACACCAACTTCCGCCTCGGCGCAACGTCGCTCGCAAAAAACGTCATCGCCGACATCAAGGCGTTGTCATAATGTAAAATAATACAAAAAAACGACCACGGATTAAAAAAAATATTTCCACCGTGATAATGTAAATGTCGCTGTCTGTTAACGAATTATTAAAACCAAGGGTCAAAAAATAATGATTTGTTATACAACGAATTATAAAAAAATTTTTTTATGTGGTCGAAAATTGTTTATTTTGCGGTCGGAAAAACACAAAGTTTGACTACGAAAGTAATATTAATAATTAAATTAAAAATCAATAAATTATGTCATCAGAAATTTCTTCTAAGGTAAAGGCTATCATCGTCGATAAACTCGGCGTTGATGAAGCTGAAGTAACTAACGAGGCAAGCTTCACCAATGATCTCGGCGCAGATTCGCTCGACACAGTAGAGCTCATCATGCAGTTCGAGAAGGAGTTTGGCGTCACCATTCCCGACGACCAGGCTGAGAAGATCCAGACGGTAGGTCAGGCTATCGAGTACATCGAGACGAATGCCAAGTAATTCGAATCTATTTTGACTAACGTTTTAAACAAACTTAGCATTTCACACTTATGGAATTAAAACGAGTAGTTGTCACCGGCATGGGATCCATCAATCCCTTAGGCCACAATATAGCCGAGTTTTGGGAAAGCCTGAAAAACGGGGTAAGCGGCGCAGGTCCAA
>JAEEGL017267203.1_pt1 | contig 17086 bp, 13 predicted proteins | sample 9134231 | NCBI WGS metagenome assembly JAEEGL01 (sample SAMN16246548, study PRJNA631951) | gut metagenome | biome: gut microbiome; feature: rumen; material: fiber-attached | host: Bos | place: Iran: Karaj | collected 2018-10
ACTCTTTGGATTAGGTTTATCAGATTCTTTATATAAACCTTCTTTAGTTCCATCAAAGACATAATCTGTGGAAATATAGAATAACTTAGATTTTGTCTCTATTGAGGCATCCGTTATATTTCTTGTTCCTTCAACATTAACTTTGTAAACCACATCTTCCATATCTTCAGCTTTATCAACGGCAGTCCACGCAGCACAGTGAAATATAACATCCGGTTTATAATCTTTTATCATTTTAATAGTTGCTTCTCTATCAGTAATATCTAGTCTATCAATATCAAGAGCTAAAATATCATATTCACCACGATTATGAAGTTCGCGAATAATATCATAGCCTAATTGTCCTTTACATCCAGTAACTATGTATTTCTTAGGTTCTCTATAGAATTCACTTTTACATTCTTTTAAAGTACAACGATTATTATCTTTATCAGATAATATTGGTTCTTTAATTTTATATTTTTTAAAAATTGAAGACCAATCTATTTTTAACTGTGGATCATTCCAGAGAATTCCATCTTCTAGTCTAGGACAATATTCATTATCAACATAATATTCAAATAAGGTATCATCCTCTAAAGAAACAAAGCCATGGGCAAAGCCCCTAGGTACATATAACAGTCTTCCATTTTCAGGAGAAAGTTCTACACTAATCCATTTGCCATAGGTTTTAGAATCTTTTCTAATATCAACTACTACATCTAATACTTTGCCTCTATGACATCTTACAACTTTGGCTTGGCAATAGGGATTCTTTTGAAAATGTAAGCCTCTTACTATTCCTTTACCACTTAATGAATTACTTACTTGAAAAATTTTATTAAACCCTAGTTCTTTAAGTTCTTTTTCAGTAATAGATTCAAAGTAACCTCTTTCATCTCCAAATCTTTTAGGTTCTAAGATGTAGCAATCTAATAACTCTGTTTTAATCTTTTCCATTTTTTGTGTCCTTTTCTATAATACTCTTTAAACATTGGCCATAAGTATTCTTACTTATTAAGTTTGCTCTTTCTTGCATCTTGTCCTTAGTTAACCATCCTTTTTTATAACCGATTATCTCAGGACTACAAATTACTCTATCTCTACTTTCTTCTATTGTTCTAATCATATTAGAAGCTTCAAGTAGTGAACTAAATGTACCTGTGTCAAACCAAGTATATCCTTCCCCTAGTAAAGCAGCTTTTAAAGTACCATCTTGTAAATATAAGTCATTTAGTGTAGTGATTTCTAATTCACCACGTTTAGATGGTTTAACAAGTTTTGCTTTTGCGCTAACTCCTTTAGGATAAAAGTATAAACCTGTAATAGCAAAATCAGATTTTGGATGTTCTGGTTTTTCTTCTACACTAATAACATTATTCTTTTTATCAAGTTCCATGATACCAAATCTTTCTGGATCTTTAACTTGATATCCAAAGATTGTTGCAATGCCATTAACTGCATTGTTATAAGCAATTTGAAGTTTCTTATCAAAACCATTACCATAGAAGATATTATCTCCTAAGATCATGGCACAACATGAATCTCCAATAAATTCTTCACCAAGAATAAAAGCTTGGGCAAGCCCATCTGGTGATGGTTGAATAATATACTCTAAATTAATTCCAAATTTAGATCCATCACCCAATAATCTTTTAAAAGCTTCTTGATCTTCTTTAGTTGTAATAATTAATATATCTTTTATTCCTGCTTCCATTAGTACAGATAATGGATAATATATCATTGGTTTATCATAGATAGGTAATAATTGTTTACTAATACCTTCTGTTATAGGGTATAATCTAGTTCCTGTTCCACCAGCAAGGATTATACCTTTAATATCATTATTACTTTCTAAGTTACCATAGATAATAATATCTCTACTAACATCAAAAAGTTGAGAAAAAGATTCAAGTTCTTCAACTTCTACTTTTCTTTGACCTTTTTCAATTCTAATTATGGCATCACGTCCAAGACCAACATAATCTGCAACTTGTTCTTGACTAAGTTTTCTTCTTTCTCTTAACAATTTTATGTTTCTTCCTATAATATTATTTCTCATTTTATTTTCTTACCTCTCTAATTTGCATTATAAAACAAGATGTTGATTTTTTCAACATCTTGTTCTTTTTTATTTTAATACATTCTCAATTTTCAATTTTGCATCATCTATAGATGCTTGATCAGGAATCATAACATATAATTGCATCTTAGGGAATGAATAAGTTGCTCCCATTGAATCGCGTCCTGTTAAATTAGCAGTTTCAAATTCCCAGCCACGCATGTCATTAATTTGGAATTGAATGAACGAAGTAATATTATTTGTAGATAAATCGGTATCAAACGTTCCTTCTAAAGCCTTCATTATTTTTTCATAATTTGTTAGTAAACTTTTTGTTGAACTTAATTTATTTACAATTAATTGTATTACTTGCTGTTGATTTTCTCCACGATGTCTATCTCCAGTTGAATAAGCATGGCGTTCTCTTGCAAAGGCAAGTGCACATTTACCGTTTACTTTATTATCACCTGGTTTAAATACACAACTACGGTCTGTCCAACATCTGAATGAATAATTCATATCATTATTAATTACCATTCCTTCTGGATAAACAGCATCTACTAATTTGATAACTGTATTAAAGTTAACTCTAACATAGAAATCAGCTTTATAACCAAGTATATCTTCCATGGTTTCTTTGGATAATTTAACGCCACCATTAACTCCAGCATGAGTTAGTTTATCTTTAAGACCTGTTTTACCATGTAATTGAACATAATAATCACGTGGAACATTTATCATTAATATTTTTCTTGTATTTGGATTAATTACAATAAACATATTAACATCAGATAAACTTCTTGATGGCATTTTACCACTACGAGTATCTATTCCACTTAAATAAATAATAAATGGTTTTTCAGTTATATCATCTCTTGATTCTTTATTTTCAATTTTCTTAACTAATTCAATTTTATCAATTATTTTATATTTTTCTTCTTTTTCTGTATCATCTATTTCTTCACCAGGATTACTTTCACTTTCCTGATCAATTTCGTTAAACGATTCATATGTTGCCTCATTGATTAGAATTATCTTTTCTTTATCCTTATCAATCATTTCAATTAAATCAGAATAATTTTCTACTTCATCCATGATTACATGAACTTTATTACTAACACTTTGTTTTAATTTTTCTATATCATCTGTATCGTTATAATAATAAACAACTTTATTTTCAATATCTTCTAGTTTATCGTAACTGCTTTCTTTATTTGTAACGATATAGTAATAGTCGGTAGTTTCCTCGACTTTCATACCGATATCAATGAAATGATATGTTTCGTTAAGTTTATAAGCTCCATATAATTCAATAGATACTATTAAAACGAATATTATGTCTAACAATATTAAAAGCCATACTTTGATTTTTTTATTAAATGCCAATAGCAAATACACAAATTCTAACAAACCTAAAACACCAACAATCAAATAAAAATATCTAGCTGGTAAAACGTTTAATTTGTGTAATATTAAAGTAAATATAACATATATAATTAGTGCAATTACACTAAGAACTCTAGTAACAGTTCTAATTTTTTTCTTTTTGGCTTTTGCCATTTAAATCACCTTGCTTCGTTTTTTCTTTTAATCCTCTTTTATATCCCCTTTTATAAACAAAATAATAAGTACCATAAAATAGAATTCCAGCAACACCGCCAGCAGTATCTATTAAAACATCTTTAATAGCACCAGTTCTACCATCAACAAAAGTTTGATGATATTCATCAAATCCAGCAGCCATTATAATAAACGCAATTGCTATTATAGCAGATATTAGATATTTTTTATGATGGAATAAATAATTAACAACGAAAATAACCATTATTGCAAGAACAAAGTATACACTTGCATGCATAACCTTACGTAATGGAGCGTTAAGTAATTGACTTGCTTTTTCAAGTTTTGATTCATCTGGATGAGAATCAGTAATACCATATTTATTTGTTACTTCTAAAGTATCTTCGATAAATACACCAATTATTCCAGAACTTTTTCCGTTTGAATTACTTGTATTCATAGCACTTAATTTATATATTCCACCTATCCATAGTAATACTAATAATACTAATACAACTATAATAATAACCCTCTTGTTTTTCATGATTACACCTACTTAATGGAAGCGCTTTTTGAAGTAGTATGAACCTCAATATATGTTCTACCATCATTAACTTCTATTTCTTTTCCATTAGAGTAATAATATTTGCTTTTAGCATATTTAGAATCTTTTTTCCATGTAATCGGAACATATTTTCCATTAGTAATATAATATCCTTTTCCACTTCCCGTTGTTTTTAAATCCCAATAATAATTATCAGGCATAACACTGTGGTTTATTTTTACAATTATAATATTTTTTGTTGTAAACGGTTCCTTGGTTTTATGATCTTTAGCAACCTTTCCATTTACAACCCTTGTATACATTTTCGTATTTGCATCATAAGTGAATTTAGTAGTAACACTTCCATAAGGTAATGATACTGATGTTGCAGGTTTATTTCCTTCGATGGTTCCTAAATCTATTTCTGTAGCACTATAATTTAAAAGTAAGCTCTTATCACTTGTTTTTCTATACTTTTGAACATTAGTTGTGAAATTATCTAGCTTTTTTAAACTAGTATATGCTGTATGTTCACGTGCTAATTTCTCAGGATTATCTCTCCAAAATGCGCTTGCCCAAATAGACTCATTACCATTTAAATATTCAAAATTACCTGCTTTGGCTTCTTTAGGAAACTCATCTCGAGCATAATGACTCCATCCAAAGCAAACTAAGATTGCATCGCTTTCTGTAGAATAATCAGTAAAGTTATGACGACAACTTCTTATTGTTCCAACTGTCAAATCTTTTACGTCCTTAAATACTGCCAATAATCTAGATGTATGAAACTCTGTTGGTAACTCATATACAATATAAGCCTTATTCAATCCTTCTTGCACTTTAACAGCTACAGGGGTATTATTTACAACTATTGCATATGGACGAGCATTCGATGTTGTATCAAATATTTTAAAAAGACTCGTTTTTGGTTTTTCTGGTTCAGTTGGTTTAGTAGGTTCAGAAGGTGTAGTGTTATCAGTTGGATTATTATCCTTTCCATCTCCGAAGAAAAAGTTAGGAAAGATAAGCATACATATAACAACAATAATTGCTACTACAAATAAATATGGAATAAAACTTGCAATTCCTTTCTTTGTTTTTCTGCTTTTAAACTCCCCTGTATTATTATTTGTTTCATTATTAATATTATCATTAGTATTCATATAACGCACCTCTTTATATTATATATTATAAAACAAATTATCTATAATTCATATAGATAATTTGTTTTTTATAACTCTATTTCTAAAGCTCTTTTAATTACGTCATCCATATCATAGTATTTATATTCAGCTAATCTTCCACCAAATATAACATTTTTTTCTTTACTTGCTAATTCTCTATATTTATCTGCAAGTAAATTGTTTTTATCATCATTTATAACGTAATAAGGTTCGTTTTTACCATCATAATCATCTGGATATTCATATGTTACAACTGTTTTAGGACTTGTTGTATCAAATTCAAAATGCTTATGTTCAATAACTCTTGTGTATTTTGGATCTACATCAGTGTAATTTACAACAGCATTTCCTTGATAGTTATTAATATCCATAACTTCATTTACAAATTTTAGTGATCTATATTCTAATTCACCTAATTCATAATTAAAGTATTCATCAATTTTACCAGTATATACTATTTTTTTAGCTAATTTAGTATATTCTTCTCTCTTATCAAAGAAATTTGTATTAAGTTTAACCTCAATACCTTCTAACATTCCTTCTACAAGTTTAGTATAACCACCTATAGGTATTCCTTGATACTTATCATTAAAATAATTATTATCATAAGTTAATCTTACAGGTAATCTTTTAATAATAAAAGCAGGAAGATCTTTACATTCTCTATTCCATTGTTTTTCAGTATAACCTTTAATTAGTTTTTCATAAATAGTTCTTCCAACCAAACTAATAGCTTGTTCTTCAAGATTAGTTGGTTCAATATCTATTTCATGTCTTTCATCTTCAATATGACGTAAAGCATCTTCAGGTGTGATTACATCATCCCACATTTTACTAAATGTGTTCATATTGAATGGCATGTTATATATTTCATTTTTATATCTTGCTATGGGACTATTTGTATATCTATTAAATTCAACAAACGAATTAACATAATCCCAAACATCTTTATAATCTGTGTGAAATATATGAGCACCATATTTATGAACATTTATTCCTTCAATATTTTCAGTATAAACATTTCCACCAATATGATCTCTTTTATCAATTACTAAAACCTTTTTACCTTCTTTTTTTAGTCTGTTGGCAACTGTTGCACCAAATAAACCAGCACCAACTATTAAATAATCGTATTTCATCTATATTCCTTTCTATAATTATTTTTAATAATATCTATTAATAAACTAATATGATAAATATTCTTTCTCGAGCTCCTTAACGTAATTCTTTGTATCATATTGTAACATTTTATCTGTTTGATTACTTCTATCAGCATTCTTTTTATTTAATTCAATGATTTCATTTGCCCATTCTTCATAAGAATCATCCAAAGAAATAAAACTAACATTATCATTTATTTTACATTCCTCAGTAATGTTTTTTGATAAAGCACAAGGAATATTGTTTGCTTGAGACTCGATAACCGTCATTGGTAGTCCCTCATAAATTGATGGTAGAACAAACACATCAAATGAATTCAATATTTCATTTATGTTTCTTTGATTCCCTAATAATAAAACATTATTAATATGTTTATCATCTATAGTATCTTTAATAGTATCCATGAGTGGCCCATCACCAACAATTAATAGAAATGAATTTTTATTAATTTCTTTTATTTTTTTGAAAACATCTAATAAAAACAATTGGTTTTTTTCTATAGATAATCTTCCAACAGTGCCAACTACAAAATCTTTATCTTTAATTCCATATTTTTTTCTAATTGTATTTCTCATACTGCTATTAAATATATAGTTATTAACATTTATTGTGTTTTTTATTATTTTTCCTTTTTTATCAAAAAGACGTTTAGGAAACTTCCAATATGCTGCCACCTTAGAACACGCCCATAAATCGGTTGGATATTTTTTAAAATAAAAGCTAAATAAAAATTTGCTTAAAGAATGCTTGAGATTCTTAAATCCTGCACTATGTGAATGAACAATAACTCTTTTTATACCACTTTTTTTTGCGAGTCTTGCTCCGACAGCTAATGAAAAAATACTTCCAGAATGGATGTGAAAAACATCATACTTATTATGATTTTCTTTTAAAAAATTATTAAGATTTTTTTTAAAATCTTTTTTATCTCCCTTATTATCATAAAATTTTCCATTAGACCAATATATTTTACCACCAAGGCGTTCTATCTCTTCTTTATACTTTTCATTGTCCAAATAATATGGGGTATAAAAATCCATGTGAATCTTCTCTTTGTTAATATTTCTATAAATATTCATTATAAAAGATTCTTGTCCCCCATTGGAAAATGGTTCACCAAAAACTTCTAGAATATTTATGCTGTTTTTTACATATTCAACACGAGGATTAAATCTCATTCCTTTAATAGATGAACCAATTATTACCTTCAATTTTTTTAACCTATTCTTTTTAGATTTTATTAATACTCTTACGATATGATAATTAATTTTTATAAACTGTCTTAATCTTCCTTTTATTCCGTTTTTTCTTGCTATATATGCTTCATTTCTATAAGCAAATTTATATCTATCTATACGATCATCATCAATCGCAATATTACTTCCCACATTACTTGTAGTTTTATGTATTACAATACTATCTTTAACTACATAACAATCATATTTTTTTGAAATTCTATTTGAATATTCAACGTCATCACCCCAAATAAAAAACTCCTTGATTGGTAATCCTACCTCTTCTACAATACTTCTTTTAAAAAACATTGATACAAATGTAGACATGTATGTTTTTACTAAACTTTCATCATTATTGTAGTATTTATTATATGTTTTTTGAATATTCATTCTACAAGGAGTTAAATCAGTCCATAGCGCTACACTGGATAAGTAACCATATTCCCCATTTAGTTTCTCATCTGCTTCAATCAATTTAATTAATGAATCTCTTTTTACAATTGTATCATCATCCATTATCCAAATATAATCATAGGCATTTTCACAAGCCTTTCTTATACCATAATTGAAGCCACCTGCTCCACCTAAATTTTCACCAGTATTATAATATGTTATTTTTTCATTAGTTAAATATTTACTAATATAATCTTTTGTTCCATCAGTTGATGCATTGTCAATAACAATTACGTCACATTTTTTATAATCCTGTTTTAATAGTGCCTCTATACATTCAACTAATAATTCTTTTCTATTATATGTTACTACAACAGCTACAATTTTATTTTTAGAAACTTTTTCCATATTTTTTACCAAAAAACTTTGCTTTTAAAAAACTAGTTCCTTTCTTCCACCAATTCACTTTTTCCATACTTATAACTTTTACTTCTTTATAATCATATCCTTTAGTGTTTAACCATACGTCAAACAAAAGTTCTGAAACCCTACCATAAAATCTAGCATGGAAACTATCATATTTGGAATTATCAATCCTTTTTTCTAATTCAAATAATACATCAAACACCCATGTACAATACTCGTCCAATTTATCTCTTTTCATAATAAACATATTAAACATATGTGCACTTGTACGCTTTTTTAATCTATCAAATTCTTCTAAGTACTCTGGATACTTTTCTTCTATAATTTTCCTCGTTTCATCGAGTGGCTCAATATACATTGTATGTTTATAATGACCATATAAATTCTCAATATAATATTTCCTTTTCTTTGGAGTAATAATATCAACATTTTTAAATATTACATCCGCTTCATTATAAGTTAGAACACTATTAAACAAATCTTTTTTATTAATTTTCTTAGAAGCAAAATGTCTTCTATAATGTGCTAGCCCAATATAATCTGCTTTTAAATTTTTCCACGCCCAATATAATCCTGTTAACTCACAAAAAAAAGGGTTTTTTTCAGATATATTATCATTGGTATTATCACCTTTATATCCAATACTCTCTTTCCCTTTTGCGCCTACGTGAATAGGCATATACATTTTGTCTTTTGGCATTTGATATTTTTTATGTGTTGCAACAATTATTTTAATATTTTTCATAAACTAAACCTCATAATCACATTTTTATTGTAACATACTGATTTTCTTTTCAACAAGGTTCTTTGCACATTTAATAAAAAAAATGTCTCACTAAGATACATTTTTTTTATTAATATACTTTTATTATAAATTTAACGTCATTATTTGATTCACTTCTTCATTATTTTTTTGTGGAAATATCATGCAAATTACAAGATATACCAATTATCAAATAGAATCCAGCAAATAACAGAGTATCAAAGATACCAAGAATTAATGCAATAACCAATGCCACGAATGTAACTGTTGCAAATCGATTATTTTTATTATTTATTAAGGACTTTATTGCTTCGTAAAGAATGAGCGAAAATAGAATCAAACTAACAAAGCCATATCTATACACAATATCAATAAAAGTGTTATGTGCATGATTAACAGCATATACATCTGACACGTGCTTCTTAAAAAACAACATATCAGTTTGTTCTGATTGCATTCCAACACCAAACAAGAAATGATCTCTAGCTACAGTATCAAATACAGCATCCCATATTAGTACACGACCACTTAAATGAGGAAACTTTCCAATGGCGTTTAATAAATAACTAAATGCATATGATAGCCTAAACCTAACTATAGCTATATCAAGAAGAAAAATTGAATTAACGATTATCTTCACTCTATTCATTATTTTTAACTTATTTAAGCATAATGGAATAAGCCAAATAAAGAAAGCAATCATGGCTGCTACAGTATTAACAATTAGCAATGAAAATTCCATTAATGCAAACAAAATATAGGAATTTTTAGTGATTTTACCATTATCATTGACATCAACTAATAATTCAGTAAACATCCAAGATAGATACATGAAAATAAATCTATTATCTATGCCCAAGAAATATACAAAACGACTTGATGGTTCTATGAAACTAATAATTATTGTAACAAGATTTATAAGAAAACATAGTCGAAAATATATGTTTAAATATTTAAGTGTTTTAAAAATATTACCACTAACAACAAGCATCTCAACAATCATTAAAACCACTATTGATGTTATGGCCGGACCAATAAAACGCATAATGTCTCCATGGTTAAATATCGTTATTAAAAAACATACCAACTGATACACTATTGTTAAAATAATTATTTTGGATTTAGAAAAATCTTTATCTTTTATTTTATTCAACAAAAATTTTACAACGATAATTCCTGAAAGTGCGAGCTTACAATAATCATAAATTGTATCAACCAATTGATAATCTTTTTCTTTGAATAATAACGGCTCAAAAAAAAGGATTAACGCAATTGTGCATACAACAATCAAAAATAAATCTTTTTTGCTAGTTCTTGTTTTCAATTAAATCATCCTCTCATCTATTATTTTAATTAATATAAACATTTTTATTTGAACAATTCTTTTTTATGAGGAATTAATTCCTTTATTAAATCTTTATTAATTACAACCGAAATAACTATCATATAAATAGTTAATAAAACATTCATTATTTTTAATCTTTTGATAAAACCAAATGAAATAATTACCAAATTAAAAATTAATAACAAGATATACCTCTTAGGATATTCAAGTTTATGTAATTTATTTATCTCATAATTTCTAACAGCGAAAATGAGAATGTAAGACACTAAAGTAGATATCGAAGCAGCATATAAACCAATAGTTTTAATAAATATTATATTTATCACTACATTTGCAACAGCACCAATTATAGTTGTTCTACCTATTACTCTTGTTTTCTTATATCCAGTCAATATACTACCAATCAGAGACCCTAATGAACTAAAAAAGATTGCTACTGTTAAAATATATATGTGATTATATGCTTCTATATAATCACTTCCAATGAATTTATCAAAAATCAATGACATCACACAAATAATACCTAAGCATATACAACTAAATAATTTAAAACTCTTTTTGAACATGTCATTGATAAATTCCTTAGAATTATCATCATTTATTCCTCGTGAAACAGATTCAATCCATGCAGTATTATACACTCCAAAAATAGTGGTGTAAATTGCAGGAATTTTATTAGCAACTGCATAAATACCATTAAATGATAAATCTAAAAAATTACTAATAATTAGTCTATCTGAAGCATTTGCAACCCACCATGATACATCATTAGGAATTAACGGAAGAGAATATTTAATCATTTTTTTGGCTACGTCTTTAGAGAAATTTTCCTTCTTTATAGCGCGTAATATATTCATCTTAAACATTATAACAATGATAGACAGAAAATTACTTATTGTCATTGCAACCAATATTGATATAGCACCATATTTCAACACAATAATAAATAGTAAATTTAATATCAGCGATACAAACGTATTAAAAAAACTAATGAATGAATAAAATTTGTTATTTCCATATCCTCTAATCGTAAATTGTAGACTTGTAAAAACCATTAATGAAATAAAATATAAACAAAATATCAATGGATTTTTAAAGCCTCCAAATAATGCCAATATGGCAACGACAAATATAAATCCAATTATTGCAAACAAATTTATAAAAAAAGATGTTGACAATATCTTATCAATTTCTTTTTGTTTTTTTTCTTCAATGATAAATCGAAAAACTGCACAATATAATTCTAATGAAAGTATAGGTAGCAATAATGAAGCTATTGTTTGTAATAAATCTACATATCCATATGATTCTGTACTTAAATATGATGTGTATATTGGAAGAAGAAGAAATGTCAATATTTTAGACAATAAAGTTCCAATCGCGAGAATTCCAGTATTCTTAAATAATTGCCTTCTTTTACCTTGAATATTCATTATTTGAACCTTTCTATAACAGCATATCTTCCTTCCAAAATTTTCTCTTCGTGTTTAAAATTTGGATCAGGTATTTTCCAAGTTTTTCCATATACTTTAGTTAAATAATCATCATAATTAGAAATAATTGGAATCTCTATGTTATTCTTTACTTCATATAATATTTTATCTACTAAAGGGACAACACTTTCCCTCACTTTATATCTACTAGAATAAGTCTCTTGTTCATATATGTATGCCACCATTGAATCATCAACTATAGTATGTAGAAAAAAATCAATCGTTGCTTCACCCTTATAATAAGTTCTCTCTGTTATAGTTCCATCATCTAAAACAAATTGATGTTTTAAATTTAATCCTATTTTTTTTAAGATTTTATCTAATTTATCCCATGAAAAATTCTTGTCATTAATAACACCCATATCCAAATCCAAATCGTAGGGAATTATTCCATTTTCTCTTACAAAACCTAACAATGTACCATATGCACAAAAAACCAAAAGATCACTCTCTTTTAAACTTTTGCAAACATCATTCAATATTTCATAACCAATTTCTTTAATAGCTTCATTTCTCTTTTTTAGATGCCTATTATCAATTAAATCTCTAATTACTCTATATGGTTTATATAATAATTTAATTTTTTTGATTCTATATTTAAACTCCATAAACAGCAACCTTTCTTATATAAATATCACAAAAATCAATATCATTTTTTAATGATTATTAATCAAAGTTTCTCATAACATTATAACATAATAACACTTAAAATACCACTTTTTTATACAAATGCATGTTCAATATCGAAATATACTTCTATAATTATTTATTTAATTAATAAAATTGCCATCTTTATAACCTTTATATACTTTTATAACTTTTTTTCCATTATATATTGATAAACACATATTATCATCACATTTTTCATTAACAACTTTGATTAAATCTCTTTTTACAAAATTATTTACAATGTCAACGTCATTAATACTTGCATTGTTAATCGATAACTTCATATCATAATTCAACACTAAAGATAACAAAACTATTTCATCTATTTTCTTTGTATTATTTAATCTATTCTTATTAAAATCCTTGTACTCTTCTAAATCATCATCCCATCGTTTGATATTTTTTGATTTAATTATATTGCCATATTCTTTTATCAAAAAGTCACCAACTATGTCAGTCACCTTTTTTGCACCATAAATATTCAAATGTCCTCTATTTGCCATATATATACCATAATCAATCTCATCAGATTTAAGCATATTATAAAAATGTATTTCGTTCTTTTTAGCGAAATTATCATACTCTATAGAAGTTGATATTTCATTTTTGTTTGCTGGAAAAGGAGCTTGAAATAATATAAGCTCTATACCATTTTCATCACATAACTTTTTTAATTTGCTGAGATATTCTTCTGATATATCACTTAACGTAATTCTTTCATCGTCAAATTCATAATCGCTGTAATTATAATCAAATGTTGTGTATTCAATTAAAGAAAGTGCACCTTTTTCTGTCAAATAATCAAAGCTAAAATCATCTTTAGATAAGTTTTGCCATCTTGAATTGTAAAAAGAAAGATTAAATAAATACTCTAGACTGTTATTAAGTCCAACTAAATCCTTCATTGCTAATATTTTATCAATAGATAATGGAGCTGAATCAAAAAAGTAATGTAAAAATGGTTTATCAGCCTCTCTAATTTTTTCTCCCCATCCATCATAATAAACCTCTAAAATAACAATCTTAGGTTTTCGATATTTAATTGCATTACGAATTACCCAATATGATGTTGGAATAGATTCTGTCGGGTTTCCTATATTATATGATGTGATGCCATATTTTTCATACAATTCCATAGGTAGAATTGAGTTTAACATATGACTTGAACCACTCAATAACACATCTAATTCAGTATCATCATTATAAAAATCATAGTATCTTTTAATACTTGTTTTATCGACTAAAATTGATGATACAAATCTTACTGTTATAACTAACAAAAACATAAAAAACACGATTTTCGATATAGTTAAAAATTTTTTTCTCATAATATGATACTCCTTTTATTAGAATTGAAAATATATAAAATTATTCTTATCGTACACTGATCCATATCTACCAAAAATCAATATCACAATTATTAACAAAATTGTTATTAAACATTTAAATAAGTAATTTTGCTTATGGAACCATTCCATGATATTAAATCCTTTGTACTTCAAGTAATCAATTATCATTATGAATACAATTGACAACAACATAAATTGAAATTCTTTTCTAGCCAGACCTAATTTAAATAAACTCTCATCAAATAATATTCCCAAGTTATTAACACTAAATATACTTTTCACCATACTAATAGCATTTTTAATTCCATTGGCTCTAAAGAAAATCCAAGTAAAATCCACCATAATAAAAGTAGCTATTATTTGGATCCACCTATGTCCAGTCGTATCTCTATTAATATGTAATTTGCTAACTATATAATCTCTTGCTCTTTTAGTACTATCCCCAATTACTTGAAATAAACCGTTTAGTCCTCCCCAAACAACAAACGACCAACTAGCGCCATGCCATAGACCGCTTACTAAAAAAACAATCATAATATTTAGATATTTTCTAATTTTTCCTTTTCTATTTCCACCCAAAGGTATATATAAATAATCCCTAAACCAAGTTGACAAAGAAATATGCCATCTTCTCCAAAATTCAGAAACTGATTTTGCAAAATAAGGACTTTTAAAATTGTTCATTAATTCAAATCCCATTACCCTTGCTGCACCAATGGCAATTGTTGAATATCCTGAAAAATCACAATATATCTGAAACGCAAATAAAAACGCCCCAATTACTATATAAAATCCATTATAAGTTGGATAATTATTGAAAATAGTATCAACAACAACTGCTATTCTATCTGCAACTACTATTTTTAAAAACAAACCATAAATCATTAATAGTAGCCCATCTATTACTTTCTTGAACTCAAATACATGTTTTTCATAAAATTGACTAAGCAAATTTTTAGATCTTTCAATTGGACCTGCTACTAATTGTGGAAAAAAAGATACAAAAAGCGCATATCTTAAAAAGTTTCTCTCAACCTTTACTTCATTTCTATAAACATCTATTGTATAGCCAAGTGCTTGAAAAATATAAAAAGAAATACCAACAGGTAATACGACATCAAAAGAAGGTGAAAGTAACTGCAAATGAAAAGCACTTAAAACCCTATTTATATTATCAACAATAAAATTAAAATATTTAAAAGTAAAAAGAATCCCTAAATTCAAAAACAAACTTGTAGCGACAAAAGTTTTCTTTAACTTTTTATTATTTCTATATTTATTAATTAACAAACCACAGGCGTATGTAACTGCGGTAGAAAACAATAATAAAAGTGCATATTTTGCATTCCAACACATATAGAAAAAATAACTAGAAATTAAAAGCCAAATATATCTATATTTATTGGGAATAATAAAATATAATAGCACTACTACTGGGAAAAAAATTAAAAACTCAACTGAATTGAATAACATTACTACACCATCCTTTTATATATTATCATAACTGATTATATATTTATTCGAAGTTGTCAATCTTTATATAAATAAAAAACATTTCTTAGTAATGAAATGTTTTATTTAGCACCATTTCTAGATACTAGTGCACAAAATGTTTTAAATACAATTTTAATATCTAACCATAGACTACAGTGTTCAACATAATAGTATTCTAATTCTAATCTTTGTTTGTAGTCAGTGCAGCTTCTACCATTAACAGCCCACCAACCTGTAATACCAGGTTTAACGCTTTCATATATTTCATGGTTACCATTATGTTCATCTAACTCACCTGGAACAAGTGGTCTAGGTCCAATTAATGACATATCACCTTTTAATAAGTTCAAGAATTGAGGACACTCATCTAGTGATAACTTACGAATAATTTTACCAATCTTTGTAATACGAGGATCATTATCAAGTTTATGATTCTCTTTCCATTCTTTAGCTAATTCTTTATCATTTTTAAGTAATTCTTCCAATTTTTTATCTGCATCTTTAACCATACTTTTAAATTTATATAATCTAAATAGTTTACCATTTTTACCAACTCTATTATGTGAATAGATAACGCAACTGAAATCGCCAGTAAAACAATAACATAATCTGATAATTATATAAACTGGAATTGTAAGAACAAGCCCAATTATAGAAATAATAATATCAAAAAATCTTTTAATTATTAAATAAAAGATATTTGGTTTTCTATTATTAATTTTATTGCTATTATGCTTTTTTTCCTTTGCCACAATTAACACTTCCATCTATTAATATTTGCATTTTTACTACTATAAAAAAATACATGCATAAAAATTATAACATAAATATTAATAATTTAAACAAAATATTACATTTTTTTATCTTTTTAAAGAAAAAAGTGTATAATTTCTTATACACTCATTAAATCATTCTCTTTTTCTTTTGTCATATCTTCAGCTTGTTTATTATATTTGTTAACTAATTCTTGAATATCATCTTCCATTTGTTTTTCAATATCTTCTGAGAACTCTGCTTTTTTAACATCATCTAAGCCATCTCTTCTTGCATTACGTATTGCTACCTTAGCGTCTTCACACATTGCTTTAACTTGTTTAACTAATTCTCTTCTTCTATCCTCAGTTAAATCAGGTATAACAATTCTAATAGTTTCACCATCATTATTAGGTGTATAACCTAAGTCTGCTTCATATATACCTTTTTCAATGTTAGATAAACAACTCTTATCAAAAGGTTTAATTAGTAATTGTCTAGCTTCTGGAACACTAATAGTAGCTAGTTGTTTTAGTGGGGTTGAAACCCCATAGTATAATACCTTTACATTATCTAAACTACTAGGGTTAGCTCTTCCTGTTCTTACAGTTTTAAATCTTGTATCTAAAGCATTAATAGCATTTTCCATCTTTTCTTCAGTTTCTAATAATATTTC
>JAEEGL015914919.1_pt1 | contig 17085 bp, 13 predicted proteins | sample 9134231 | NCBI WGS metagenome assembly JAEEGL01 (sample SAMN16246548, study PRJNA631951) | gut metagenome | biome: gut microbiome; feature: rumen; material: fiber-attached | host: Bos | place: Iran: Karaj | collected 2018-10
CTGATGCCTCGCCGCTCATCAGCTCAGATATGGCAGAGGTTGAAGTGATGTAGTCCCTGTCCACATAGACTGAGAGGACAAGACCTGTCACAAGAAGCGCCGCAAGAGGAAGCACTCCGCTAATTGCCCCACCGCGTTCCTTGGTCCCAAGGCGCTGCCCCAGCCAGATGCTGACATACATGGCTATAAGAACCATCATAAGAACAAACTGCATCCATATTATCGAAACCATTCTTCCTGCCTCGAAGCTTCCTGTGGCATAAAGAGGTGGCACGATATTAACCGCAACCATAAGAAAGCAGAATACCGAAAACAGTATCGGATGTTCAAAGCGGTGCTGTACCTGCCCGGAAGCTGCAAAGCATACAACCGAAACAACTGCAAGCATCACTATTACTTCCCACTTAAGCTGTCCGTTAATGCACAAATCAAATACATGGTAGATAGATCTGATAACGGCGACCACAGGGTTCATGGAATTAAGCATCTCCCCGCGCACGCTGTTTCCCGGTGCGATCATTGAAGTAATAAGACCCAGGAGGTTAAATATCGCGGGAATCCATAAATAGCTCTTTGTCTTCTTATCACTTTTTCTGCGGACCAGTATATCCATTACCGCAAATGAAGCTGATACAACAGCCAGAGACAGAGCAGTCATGTAATTGGCTCCGCCAAGCAGTAGTCCGAAGACTGAAGTTCCAATAAGAAGAGCGGTATTTTTTTGCTCAGGTCGTCGCTCTGAGAGCCTTAAGATCATTCCGGCATAGATAAGTCCAAGGCCGAACATGAAGCAGTAGTTAATGCTTCCGCTGTACCAGTAGAAGGCCTCGTTACGAGGGCCACCCGCCGGCATACTCTCTATCATGGGAAGAAGTGTCAAAGCCGCAACGATTCTGGAATACTCCCGGGGTAAACCAAGCTTTCGGGTCAAAGCAGCATCAAAGAAAAAGAATGCTCCGAAGGTAAGGCTTGCCAGCATTATCACCGTGGTCAGGCTGTATAGCCCTTCAGTGAATACTGCCGGGCACAGAGCTGTCAGAGCCGCTGAGAAAAAATAGCCCGTCCAGTTCATGTAGTACCAATAGCCCATATACAGGCCGTGGGCAAGGGCAGCAAACACATTCCCCGTGGATGCGAACTTCTGATGGGTCTCAAGAGCCATGGAGAAGTCATCGGCAGAGGGGAAATTGTAGAACCCCAGAATAACTATGGGTATTATGCCAAGTATATACAGCACCGTAAGGGCCGTGCTTAAATGCTTTACCTTAAGCTTAACCATAATACTCCTTGTACCATGCTGCAAAGCGCTTAAGTCCGCTTCTAAGATCGGTGGCGGGCTTAAAGCCGAAGTCCTGCTGAAGTGCTGTCACATCAGCGTAGGTTATCTCAACATCTCCGGGCTGCATGGGAACCAGTTCCTTGTGAGCCTCAAAGTCATAGTCCTGTGGAAGTACTCCTGCAGCTATAAGCTCCTGCTGAAGGATATCCACGAAGTCAAGGAGATTGACGGGATCGTTGTTACCGATGTTGTAGACATTGTATTTAACGCCGTTCTCGTTCTCATCGGGAGACTTCTGCATTACATTGATAACGCCTTCAACGATGTCATCGACGTAGGTAAAATCTCTTTTGCAATTGCCAAAGTTAAATATTCTGATGGTCTCGCCCTTAACAAGCTTGTTGGTGAAACCAAAATATGCCATATCCGGTCTTCCTGCAGGTCCGTATACCGTAAAGAAACGAAGTCCTGTGGAAGGAATGCCATAGAGCTTGGAATATGCATGGGCAAAAAGCTCGTTGGACTTCTTGGTGGCAGCATATAAGGAAACAGGATTATCTACCTTGTCCTCTACGCTGTAAGGAATCTTTTTGTTGCTGCCGTATACACTGGAGCTGGAGGCATATACAAGGTGAAGAACTCCGTTATAGCCGTCTTTCCTGTTCTCCTCGTCGTAGGAATGTCTGCAGGCCTCCAAAATATTGTAAAAGCCCAGCATGTTGGACTCGATATAAGCGTCCGGATTCTCGATTGAATAACGAACCCCGGCCTGAGCAGCCAGATTGACAACAACGTCGGGTCTAAAGTCTCTGAAGATCTTATCAACGGTGTCTCTGTTAGCGATGCTGTCTCTTATAAGGGAAAAACGTCCCTCAGACACCTGATCTATCCTCTTTAATCTGTCCTCCTTGATGCCTACATCATAGTAGTCATTCATGTTGTCGATACCAAGGATTGTGATGTTCTTGTATCTTGTAAGAAGCTGGGTTGTAAGTCCTGAGCCGATGAAGCCTGCGGCTCCCGTTACAAGTACTCTCTTGTTTTCCAAATCAATATTCTTAGTAAGCATATTTCTCCTTTACTTTGCGCCCTTACCGAAAAGGACAACGCCCACGGTCATGATAAGGATCTTGAAATCCTCCGTAAGGCTCCAGTTATCTATATATTTAAGATCAAGCTTAACCACCTCATCGAAGTCCTCGATGTCGCTTCTGCCGCTGATCTGCCACAAGCCGGTAAGTCCCGGTGTCATGGAGAGTCTTCTTCTATAATGCTCGTTGTACTGCTTGAACTCAGCCTCTGTGGGTGGTCTGGTGCCCACAAGGCTCATGTCGCCCTTAAGGACATTGAGAAACTGCGGGAACTCATCAAGACTGGTCTTTCTGATGAAGGCTCCCACCTTGGTAACTCTTGGATCGTTCTCCATCTTGAACATAAGGCCCTTCATCTCATTCCGGGCTTCCAGTTCTTTTTTCCTCTCCTCGGCGTCTATGTACATGGATCTGAACTTGTAGATCTTGAAGCGCCTTCCGTTCTTGCCGATCCTGACCTGTGAGAAAAATACAGGTCCCGGAGAATCCAGCTTGATCGCCGGTGCCAGGAAGATCGTGATGATGCCGGTGAGGATCAGTCCTACAATACCGCCGATAATGTCGACTATCCTTTTTATAAAGAGTCTCTTGTAACTACTCTTAAACATTGAGTAGCTGATAACTGTGTAATCAAGGAAGTCATCCACCTGAGTCACGGCCTTGCTGACATCGGGGAGCTCGAGATTGTAATGGGAGGTGATTCCCATTTCCTCAAAACCAATGATGATGTCCTGAATCTGACTCTGGGGAATGCTGGGGGTATTGATAAATACCTCGTCAAAAGGGTCTGTGATAAGTCTGGAAGTAAGATTCTCGATTCCTCTGTGGACGTGAACGTTCTCCACATACCAGTCTTCGTTGTCACTTCCTGCGGTCTTACTACTGTTCTCATCCTCGACATAGTAGGCTCTTACTATCTTGTAGCCAAGACCCTTGCTCCTACTCACAAGTTTTTTGATAGTGTCCTCGATAAGCTCCTTTTCAGCAACAACCACTACTCTTGTGACTCTTGCATCGTTGGAGATGTGTTTTCTCAGGGCATTCTTGAAAATGATCCTGGATATATAGGTCAGAAGAATGTTCATCCAGATGAAGTTACCCACAACAAATCTGGAGAGAATGCTGATCCAGTTAAGGAAATAAACCGCCGCCATGGACACCAGTATCATCAGTGCCATGAACCTCACCACCGAGATAAACTCGAGGATATATCCCCTGGTTATAAAGTCCCTGTTCCAGTCAGCGAGGAAAGTATATACAACGCAAAATAGGAGGAACACAAGACATACCATATAATGCAGGGTCTTGTTTCCCCAGTCGTTATTATTCCGATATCTTAACCATGTTGCAAAACAATACGTTATCACGATACAGAGCATATCTATGATCCATAGCGCATAGGTCTGCAGCACTTTATTTTTCTGATTCATTGCCTGTTCCTTTTACTTTGATTATCCAAAATAGTATAGCACATCACATATATTGCCGCTACTATGACGCCTCCCCACACTCCTGCGCTAAGGATTCTCTTGTCATACTCCATCTTGGCAATCTGTGGGCCGTATTCGTACATAGGTGTGGAACTGTTCTTATATCCGACAATTATGGCTCCGTCTGCCCTAAGGTCAGATACCTCTTCCTCGGACAGATATATCTCCTGCATCTCGAAGCTCTTGCCGCTCTCATCCTGCTGCCTGTCTCCGTACAGATTACCGGGCACAGTTGTAAATAACATACAGGCAAAAAATATCGCTACTCCCGCAGCTATTCCACAAGCAATCGCCTTCATCAATAGCCCTGTCAGTCTGAGAGTGCGGGGATCAGCGCTATCAAGGGAAGACTCATCCTCTTTTGCCATGCCCGGAAGTCCGTAAAAAAGTGCTCCCATAAAAACATAGATGAAGTTCTTAAAGCCCAGGTTATACAAAAGAGGCTCCCAGATGCCAAGGCACAGCATTCCCATAAGTACAGCAAGTTCCTGCATATTGCCCTTTTTGAGACTCAGATGAACAAACAGCATGGTGATCACGCTGATAACCGCAAAAGCAACAAGTCCCAGCTGCAGGAACAGATAGAGCTGAGCCATGTCTATTCCGTAGGTGGCATACCTGGGATTGGGATTGTTAAGTCTGATTCCAAAGAGTGATAAATGATTATTCTCCCAGAAGTATCTGGCGATGGTAAATCTCGTGGTGAATATCTTCTGATCCACCAGTTCAAAAATGCTCCATGGAAGTATCCTGGGGCCTGCTATGCAAATGAAGCACACCGCAGGGTAGGCGATATAGCACAGGATCTTCTCCAAGAGCCCCGGTCTTTGGCGCATACTGAACCAGAAATTTATAACAAGGTACACTACGCAGGCCAGGATTCCGGTTCTGCTCCCGGAGTAGTTAAATACATAGAGATTAAAGGCCAGAACAAGGATGGAAAAAATAAGAAGAAACTTTACATTCTTTTTGGCCACATATTTACTTACAAAGAACATGACCAGCATGCTGAGCATCAGCACATTCATGTGAAGCGTATTGGGATGGGCATAGCCAAGAGCATGTCTGAACATAAGGCCCACGCCGCTTCTCTCCTGGGGGTAATAAATCTCAGGAAGGAGCCCTGTTACTCCGCAGAGGACCTTACCTATGATCAGAGTCCCTGATACGGCGATACCTGTGACTATGACCTTCTTGACGGACACAAGCTTCATTCCAAGAAGCATGGAGAAGCAGACAATGAGTCCCTTTTCACCGGTAAACAGATACACAACGCCGGCTACGCCAAGAAGGAGAGCTGCGCCAGCGTATTCCTTAATACTGCTCGCTGTTACCACGAACTTGACGCCAAACAATAGCAGCCCAAGAGCCAGCAGAATATTGTACACTGTCATGCCTTCATAGAGTCCCGCAGCCCTTGCGCCTATCATAACAGCAAAATAGAGAAGGTATATGCCTTCTCCTATTTTTGCCCTTTTATCCATATTTTCCTCAGAAAAAAAAGTCATATTTCTCCCCGAATCATCCCCTGTGAAAAATTCTGTCGATAGTTAAATAACAGATAAATTTCAGATTGGTAACAAAATATCTCCCGATAAGTCTCTTAGGATCCTGAAACAGCCTATAGAGCCACTCAAGTCCAATCTTGCGAACAAAGACCGGAGCTCTCTTGATTGTACCGGCATGGAAATCGAAGCCTGCTCCAACTCCCATCATAACTCCATTGACTCTTCCCCTGTGAGCCTTCATCCACTTCTCCTGCTTGGGAGCACCAAGACCTATCCATACAATATCGGCGCCGGATTCATTGATGCGCCTTACATCTTCCTCGTCCTCCTCCTTGGTAAGAGGCTTGAAGGGAGGTGAATAATAACCTTTTACCACCATTCCCGGATACTTCCCTGCAAGGCTCTTCTTGAGCTCTTCTATAGTGTTCTCGGAAGCGCCGTAGAAGTAATGGGTTATCTTGCCGTCACAGGAGTCTCTGAATATGTGCTCCATAAAATCAGGACCGGCCACGCGCTCTGCGCCGATATAGCCCTTCCTCTGCTGAAGCTTGGCTATAGGTGCTCCGTCAGGGAACACAAAGGCCGCATCGTTAAGAACCTGTCTGTACTCCGGATCGTCCTTGCCCATTACACAGGTGTGCACGTTGGAAAAACAGATATATTCACCGGAGAGCTCTTTGACATGCCTCATGACATGCAAGACCGCTTCCTCACATCTGGCGATGGAATACTCTATGCCAAAAAGGTTGAATTTCTCTTTTCTTACGCTGACGGGAATCGCCGCATAATCATCAATATCAGTGGCAATGCCGGATCTTACGCTGTAGCTAAGAGTCTTCATATTCACGTAGGCTCTGATGCCTGCTGCCTCGGCGGCTGCAATGATCTGCTCCGCGGCTTCCTCGTTATCACTGTCTGCATCGTGGATCAGCAGCTCATCATAGTCTCCTTTGGCAAAAGCACTTGTAATATCCTCCACAGAGGGGTAAGGCCTGAAGACGTGGTAGGTTCTGCATTTTTCCTCAGTGGCTGCCTTTGCAAAATATTGCTTTTTCAAAAGCATTCTGAAAATAAAATCGTAAACAATGTCTATAAGAGGAATGGCTGCCACAACGAATCTTGAGGATTCTGTGCCTCTTTGCACAGAATACAGATACAAAAGTCCCAGTGCTATCAGAAGGATCTTGCCCTTGGCTACGGTAAAAAAGTTCTCCACAGGGTCCATAAGGTACATGGACTTTTTCCTCAGATCATAGAGGAGGAAGATAATTATCTGTAGCAGGAATAAAACCACCAGGAAGGATATGTACAGTCCGTCATAGAACTGCTTCCAGTTGACCACATTGCTGCGATATCTTATGACAAGCGCAGTAAAGAAAGCCAGAATCAAAGCCAGCTCATCTATTATAAACACTCTTCTTTTGGGGTATGCTACTTTACTGCTGTTATTCATGTTCTTCTTCCCAGATCATTTTTTTAGTCCGTCATTTGCAACTGCGCACATATCGCAGGTGCTGCATTTATCAAGTTCTTCCTTGGTAACCTTGCCGTCGCGGTAGTCCCTTACGACCTTGAGCTCATACATTGAATAAGGCTTCTTGGTAAACAGAGCCTTGAATTTGTGTCTGATGACCCAAAGGGCGGGAACCCATATATATTTGTGCATTGCGGGAGATACCGAACCGATCATCCAGCAGTCTCTGTCGCAGTGTCTTACTTTTTTCCTGACAACCTCTGCCTGATCGGAGTTCCAGAGCTCATCCCAGGACTGCTCGTTGAGGTTGCCCATAACCTCCTTGTCCTTGGTTCCGTTGCAGGGCATTACATCGCCGTAGGGGTCGATAAAGAAGGTATCAAAACTCATATCGCAGGGAAGAAGTCTCTTCTGTCCGTAGATATAGTTAATAAGTCCGTGATTGAAATACGCTCTGAACCACTTCTTGGGGCTGTTAGACTTAAGGAGCATATTTACAAGGTCCTCAAAGTGCTGAGCGACCATTGGTCTGTCATGGATGATATTCTTGGCCTCAACAAAATAGAAGCTGTTGTGGAGTGAAGCTGTTGCAAATTCCATTCCAAGCTCATCGGAGAGCTTGTAGAGCTCGCACAGGTCCGGAGCATTTCTGTCCTGAACCGTCATTCCAAAGCCAACATCCTTCATTCCCATCTCGCGGAGCTTCTTAAGAGTTGTATAACCCTTGTTAAAGCCGTCGGGAAGACCTCTTATCTCATTGTTGGTCTGCTCAAGTCCCTCGATGGAGATTCTGATACCGATATCAGGAAACTCCTTGCACAGATCTATTATCTTATCTGTAAAAAAGCCGTTGGTTGATATTACTATTCTGTCGCTCTTTTTGCGAAGTTCTCTTACGATGTCCTTAATATCCTCACGGATAAAGGGTTCTCCGCCGGTTATGTTGGTAAAGTACATGGGCGGAAGCTTCTTTATAGTCTCAATGGATATCTCATCCTTAGGATCTGAAGGTGCCTTGTACCGGTTGCACATATTGCAGCGGGCATTACACCTGTAGGTTACGATAACTGTTCCGTTTAACTTCTTAGACATTTATAACTCTCCCGAAATTACTAGTATCAGATGTCAGTATTCCGACAACATATCATTATACCCTATAGGGTCAAGCAGTGGCAAATATGCACCGTATAAAAAAGAGACATATCCATTCACCTCAGTGAGTTGACTCCCACGATGAATGTCTATGTCTCTTTAGCATGTCTAATTTAATTAGAATATACGTCTTACTGCAAGGATTGATCTGTAGCTTGCATCAGATACCTTGATACCTGTCTTGGCTGTTGATGCATGTACGATCTGGCCGTTACCGATGTAGATAGCAACGTGACCTGAGTAGCAGACGATATCGCCGGGCTGTGCATTGGCAAGTCCGTCTACAGCTGCTCCAACGCTTCTGTCAGCACCTGAGGAATGAGGAAGGCTTACACCGAAGTTGTTGTAAACACTCATTACAAATCCTGAACAGTCAGCGCCGTTGGTAAGACTGGTTCCACCATATACATAAGGATTACCAACAAACTGAAGTGCAAACTGAGCAACAGCTGAACCGATGGAGCTGCTCTGTGTTGTATAGGTCTGAGCTGAATTGTAGTTGGAGCTGGAGGAGGACTTGGAAGTACCGGACTTGGCTGCCTTCTGAGCGGCCTCTCTTGCTGCCTTCTCCTTGGCAAGTCTTGCTTCCTCTTCTTCCTTGGACTCAGCCTCTACAAACTCTGTGGAAAGGGTAACGTAGTCAGTTGAAACATATCCGTCACCTTCCTCGATGTTAACCTTGACCCAACCGTCAAGTTCTTCTACTACAACAAGTTCGTCCTCGATGGGAACGAGACCAAGTACTGTCTCCTCAAGACCGGGGCCACTTCTTACCTTAAGAGTGGTGGTGGTAACGGTTGCGATTCTGGTGCCAACTTCCTTGGCAAGCTCAACGGCGTCGTCACCTGTTACACAGTACTCAGCCTTGACATAGCCCTCAACGGAACCGGACCTTATCTTGTACCAGCCATCTGTCTCTTCAATAAAAGTACCTACGGACTTATCGTAAAGCTTACCAATGATCTTGCCGTCCTGCTCGTTGGGAAGATCTCTTACGTTAACATAGTCATTAACCTTGGCAATAACCAATGACTTGAAACGCTCTTCCTCTGACCTGGAAGCATCCTCGGATGCTGCCTCTGCATTCTTGGCAGTGTTCTTGATAATAGCTCCTGTTGCGTTCTGAATATCTGATAAAACCTTATCTGTAACGGTTGAAGCACTGGGTGTTACATCCTTGATAGCATCAGAAGATTCTACTATATCAGATGAAGCCTTGTTACCTGCGCCTGTATTATTCTCATTATCTTCGTCTACCGACTGCTGAAGGTTGCTGACTGAAACCTGATTGTTACCCATTGCATAAGTAATTCCTGCCTGGGGCATAACCGTTGTAACCTTCTTATTTGATGCAGCAATAGCGTCTACACTGTAGCCTGAAAAAGTTACCGCAGCTGTAATAGCCATAGCGATCAGCTGCATTCTCGCTTTACTCAAAACTTACCTCCTAAAATGTTACGGAATTTGTTACATCTTAAAAAAATATAAACTAATTATGTTTTTTTGTCAACCCTAAACTAATTTAAGAAGTGGCGAAATACCGATAAATTCACCACTTCTTAAACCTTTTCGTTACAAAATTCAGTTCATTTATTTTAGACCTTTGTAAATTTATTTCTCCTTGCCGACGAGGAAATCCTGAACAGCGGTCACTGCATTTGCGCCATCTGCGACTGCTGTGACAATTTGTCTTAATCTCTTTTTTCTGGAATCTCCTGCAACAAAAATTCCGGGTGCAGAAGTAATTCCGTCTTCATTCGCAATTACGTATCCATTTTCATCACATTTTACAAGGGCTGCAAAAAGATCTGTGGACGGATGAATTCCGATGGCAACAAATATACCATCTACATTAAGTTCGGATTCGTCGCCTGACTTAACATTCTGAACACTTAAGGTTGTAACCTTGTCCTCACCCTTGATCTCCTTAACAACACTGTCCCAGATAACCTCTATGTTATCTATGCCAAAGAGCTCATCCTGAAGTATCTTGGTAGCTCTTAGCTCATCTCTTCTATGAATAAGGTATACCTTGCTGGAGAATCTGGACAGGAAGATTGCATCCTCAACAGCCACGTCTCCGCCGCCGTTAACCGCTGTAACCTTGCCCTTGTAAAAAGCGCCGTCGCAGGTTGCGCAGTAGGATACGCCCTTGCCGATGTATTCCTCCTCGCCGGGAATGCCCAGTTTGGAATGATGTGCTCCTGTTGCAAGAAGAACAGTATGTCCTTCATAATCGCCGTTATCTGTCTTGACTTTATAGACAGGTGCCTGAGTATCCGTTGCCTCTCTTACGCACTCAACACCTGATACAGTGGCATCCACAAACTCAGCTCCGAGCTTGTCGGCGTGTTCTCTGAACTTCATTGCAAGGTCAAAGCCGTTAACTCCCGGGATTCCGAGATAGTTGTCGACCTCATAGGTGTCGATTATCTGTCCTCCGCTGACGGGGTTCTTCTCTATGATTATCATATTAAGGCCGGCTCTCTTGGCATATACTGCAGCTGAAAGACCGGCGGGACCTGAACCAATGATTATAAGATCGTACATAATTAACCTCCTTAGGGATTATAAAAAAACATGTTTGATTGTATCCAATTTAATTGTAATTACGTTATACACCCGACGGCTTGTTTTGTAAACAATTTAATTGTAAATAAATTATTAACAGATCTGTATATCAGATCCATCCACCGTCTATGGTGATTATCTGACCTGTCATATAGGAAGGAGCCTCTGCTACTTTGAGCACAAGGTCAGCCACCTCTTTAGGCGCTCCCAGTCTGTCTGCGGGAATCTCTCCCTTAAGGTCCTGAAGGTCTCCCTCTGTCAGGTGTTTCCTGTTCATGTCTGTGTCAATGACTCCACAGGCTATGGCGTTGACGGTGATGCCGCTTGGGGCAAGCTCTTTGGCCAGTGCTTTGGTAAAAGCGTTGACTCCGCCCTTGGAGGCAGAATAAGCCACCTCGCAGGATGCTCCGACACTTCCCCATACTGAGGAAATATTGATAATCCGTCCGGATTTCTTTTTTACCATCATAGGAACTGCAAATTTGGATGTATAGAATAAAGAATTGAGATTGGTATCCATGAGGCGCTGCCACTGCGTTGGAGTCATATCTGTCAAAAGGCCAAGCCATGCGATACCTGCATTATTAACCACTATATCAAGATCATCTATCTCTTCGAACATGCCTGCCACATCGCCATAATCCCCCATGTCACAGGATATGGCGTGACAGGTAACGCCGTATTTATTCTCAAGAGAAGCCTTGAGCTCGCAGAGCATGTCGATGTTCTCCCTGCAGGTCAGATACAGTTCGTCTTCAGCCCCTGCAAAAGCCTCTGCCACAGCGCTTCCTATTCCTCTTGATGCTCCTGTAATCAGTACTTTTCTGTTCATTTACGTCGCCCTCCACTAATCATTATATAAAAAAGCCAACCTCCTGTCATTTGGGAAGTTGGCTTTTGAAGGCATTTTTTTGTCGGTACACGGATGGAATCAGCAGTGTTTCAGGGCCTCTATGACGGTCTCCTCAACGAAGGGCTTGGATACGAACTCCGCGGCTCCAAGTTTAACGGCCTCCATCATTTTTTCCTTCTGTCCCGCTGCGGTTATCATGACAATCTTGGCATCGGGGCTGTTTCTTTTGATGAGCTTGAGGCAATCTATACCGTCCATAACAGGCATTGTGATATCAAGGGTAACTATGTCGGGTTTCAGCTTAACATATTCATCAAAGCCCTCCTGACCGTTAACGGCTTCGCCTGCGATAGCATAACCTGCTCTTTCCAATATATCCTTAAGTATTCTTCTGGAAGTTCTTGAATCGTCTACAATAAGTACGTTCTTCATATATTCACCCCGCTCATTAACTAATTCGCATGTTCTCGGAGATTGCGATCATATACTTGACCTCTCCCTGACAGATGTATACCGGCATTACCCAGATCTCGTCGCAGCTGGCCTCGCTGAAGGATACCTTGAACTCAGGGGGCTCCAGCTCTATTTTGTTATCGTTCCAGCTCTGCTCCGTGGCATAGAGACCGTTGATACAGTTGATCAGCTCACAGACAGCGTCCAGGGCATCCTCTCTGGTCTCGATGAACTCCTCCTTGGTGTAGGCAACTGCCATCCTCTGGACATCTTCATATTTACCGGTAATGGCAACTGTGGCTTTCTGATCTCCGTGGAACTTCTGGAAGCCCATAACCTCTTCCTTGAAGCTTCTTACTTTATAGGCCTTTCCGACATAAACATGGGAATCCACCAATCTGTACATGTTCTTGATGCCCATGGCGAACATCTGGCGGTACAGAGGATTCCCGGTATTTACAAAAATCGGAACTATCTTGGCCACGTCACCGGTCTTGAGGGCAGCCATATCAGACTCCGTAAAGCCATTAACCTTCTGAAAATTCATCTCCGCCTCATGAATCTGTTCAAGAGGCAGATAATTTGTATCCACAAGGGCCTGCACAAAAGCAAGATAGCCGTTGCCCTGCAGCTCCAAAAGGCGTCCAACCTGAGTTTCGGTGAGATACCCCTTCTCGATGGCAATGTCACCGAAACGTTTGTCCATAGTTGCCTGAAGAGCATTGACCTGCTCTGCCTGTGCTATGGTCATGAGCTTCTCGGAAACGGCGATAACACCCAATTTGGCCCTGTTGGCCTCCTGCAATTGATAAACCTGGGAAAGTTGTAATTTATTGATCAGATTCTGCTCCAGCAGATATCTACCGATTATTCTGTCAAGCATACTTGTTTACTCCAAGAAAAAGGAAAACGGATATTGGTCTACATCTTATATTGTAGACTAATATCCGTTAACAAACAAGTTATATATTGTATTATATTATTCTTTTGGCTCCTCGAATTCTTCTTCGTTTCTCTTCTCGTTGAGCCTTGTCATTGCCTGGTCGAGAGCTTTTTTGACCATTGCTTCCTCGGACTGGTTGGCTGCGGAAACAGGTCTTCCTGCGCCCTTTTTCTTGTTCATGACATCTGCCTGGTGGCCTGCCATCTCAAGGAGCATCATCTTGTCCTTGGGAATGATGATCTGCTGGCCATGAGGATTGATGCGGATTCCGTCCTTGTCAGCAACGAACTTGAGTATATCCTGATAGGTGAATACTGCTGCGTTCCATACTTCGTCCTGAGGCTTCTTGGAGAATTCGATCATATCTGTGAAGATAGGCAGATACTGCTTGTCATCAGGTGTCTTCATAACAAGAAATCTTATCTTGGTGTCCTTGTTGAACTTCATCTTGCCATCTTCAAGGACCTCAACGGGGCCCTCATGCTGCATAGGTACGATGAACTGAGAACTCCTGACAAGTGAGAGCATTCTCATCTCCTTGGCCTTAAGAACCTCAGCTCTCTTCTCATAATTAACGGGCCATCTGAGCTCTCCGAGGAAATCCAGCATTGCAAAGCTAAGTCCGGGATTAACCGGTGCGTTGTCCTTACTTGCCTCTGCGTTCCAGTCGCCGGGTGCAGCAACGATCTCATTTCTCTTGAATCTTGCTCTGTATGCTCCGTTATCCACAAAGAGGTTCTCTATACCGATGTAATACAGATAGTCAAAGAAGCCTCTCTTCTGTCCTGTGGGATCGTTCTCATTCTCGACCTTGATCTCTCTTACAAGGAGCTTTCTGAACTGCTTGGAGAAAAGCTGTGCTCCTCTCTCTGCAAGCTCTTTTTCAAAATAGACATTACCAAAGCCGTGGTCAATGAAAGGATAGCCTGTAGCGCCATCGTAGAGAACGTACAGAATCTTGGAATCACGGACTCTATTAAGGAGCTCGTTATATACCTTTCTGTGGTTCTTCTCAAACTCAGGAAGAGGTGATGCCTTGTGATAAACCTCCTGAGCGGTCAGAAGGAATAACAGTTCCTGGTTGGACAGAGTCTTAAGTGACTCAGGTGACAGGTCCTCTTCATAGATCATGGGACCGATCTCGTCCTTCTTCTCATCACTTACGGTGTCTTCAAAGGAAGCACCTTCAACGTCCTTAACATTGACGGGATTGAGCCTTGGGGCTGTGGGCCAGGTAAGGTCCTCGTGTGCCTTGATAAGCTCCTTTCGTTCTTTCTCTTTTTTCTCAAGTGCGGCTTTCTCAGCGGCAGCCTCTGCCTCTGCAGCCTTGTTTTTACCCCCGAATAAATCAAAAATACCCATTTACATTTGTTCCTCTTTCTATAAAACTGATGTCATTATATATGAAACCCTTCAGGTTTTTCAACTCTCAAAGAAAGTTTGTGAAACCCTTGCAAGATACTCAGGGTCCTTGCTTCCCGCGCTCTCGTAGGGTGAGTGCATGGCAAGCTGTGCAAGGCCTATATCCACTGTGCTGACGGCAACCTGCTGGGTGGAAATGTTGCCCAGAGTTGAGCCGCCGGCCATATCGGATCTGTTGGTGAAGGTCTGGTAAGGAACTCCGGCCTTGTTGCAAAGAGCCTTGAATCTGGCTGCGGATACGGCGTCTGTTGTATATTTCTGGTTGGCGTGGAACTTGATAACAATTCCCTTATTAATAACGGGACGGTTCACGGGATCAGCCTTCTCTGCGTGATTGGGATGAACAGCGTGGGCGTTGTCGGCGGAGATCATGAAGCTGTCTGCAACTGCCATGTGATACTCCTCCAAGGTGCGGCCAAGGCTGTAGTTAATCCTGGTGAGGGTGTCCTTAAGGAAGGTTGATGCTGCGCCCTGCTTGGTGGTGCTGCCGACTTCTTCGTTGTCGAATACGCAGTGAACGCTGCAATAATCGGTAGGCTCAGCGGCAAGGAAGCCCTCGAAGGTGGTGTATACACACTCCTGATCGTCAAGTCTTGCACTTGCGATGAACTCCTCGTTTGCGCCCCAGACTGTGGGTTTAACTCTGTTGCACAGGAACAGGTCATGACCAAGGATGTCTTCTATTTTGACACTGGCTGCCTTAGCTACTATTTCAAAGAGCTTGTCCTTGGAGGAGGCATCTCCTATGATTGGAAGCATATCCACCTGGGCGTTGTACTTGTAGCCATCGTTGGCTTCTCTGTTCATGTGGATCGCAAGCGCGGGGATCATGAGAAGATCTCTGTCCACGTAGACGAGCTTGGTCTTGATGCCGTTTTTTTTGTCAGCTACGATCACTCTGCCTGCAACTGAGAGAGGTCTGTCAAACCACTGAGCGCAGAGCATGCCGCCGTATTTTTCTACGTTTAATTTAACATAGGCGCCGTCTGCGGCAATCTCCGGGTTCTCCTTGATCTTGAAGGAGGGGGAGTCGCTGTGGCTGGCGATCATGTTAAAGCCCCTAAAGTCCTTCTTAGGAATCTTGAAGGAAATGATCGAAGAGTCGTTTCTTGTTACAAAGAACTTGCCGGGAGTAAGCTTCCAGTTCTCGCTCTCCTTAAGTTCCTTGAAGCCTTCCTTTGTAAGTTTTTTCTTAAGATTATCGATGACATGGAAGCAGCTGGGGCTCTCATCGATGAAATCCAGCATTCTCCTTGTTACATCGTCATAAATGTTCTGTGTTTTTTTAGCCATAAATATTTCCTCTTTTTAGACTTATCTGTTTTTCTCCCGCAATTCTACATCATTATAAGGACTTTGTCATCTTAATAAAAAAAGGTTTGTAATACTGCGGTGTTATGATATAATGTAAGCGCTTACACGTATAAGGCACAATAGCTACGGGGAAAAATAGTTTTATAGAAACGGGGTAATTATGACAAGAGAAGAAACCTACAAAATGCTCAGCGAGTACGTTGATTATCTGCTGGCAAACTCTGACGCAGAGCATCCTATGTGGAACATTGAACATGTACTTGGAGGTAAGCCCAACAAGTGGAATTACATAGACGGATGCATGATCACCAGCATACTGTCATTGTATGATATGACAGGGGACAAAAAATATCTTGATTTTGCCGACAGTTTTGTAGGCTGGTTCGTTCAGGAGGACGGTTCCATCAAGACTTACAGCACTGCTGAGTACAATCTTGATAACATCAATCCATCCAAGAACCTTTTTAAATTATATGAATACACAGGCAAGGAGAAGTACCGCAAGGCCATGGATACCGTAAGGGCGCAGCTTGAGACCATGCCCCGCACCAAGGCCGGTAACTTCTGGCACAAGAACATCTATCCCTACCAGGTATGGCTGGATGGAATGTATATGGCACAGCCTTTCTATATGGAATATGAAAAGAGATTCAACAAGATGCAGGGCTGCCTTGATTCCTTCAGACAGTTCAAGAATGTTGAGGCTCTTATGAAGGATGCCAAGACAGGACTCTACTACCACGGCTACGATGAGAGCCGCGAGATGTACTGGGCTGACAAGGAGACGGGCTGCAGCCCCAACTTCTGGTTAAGAGCTCTTGGCTGGTTCACAGTGGCTCTCGTTGATACAGCTGAGGCCATGGACGAGTCAATGTACTACGAGCTTCGCTATCTGCAGACAATGCTGAAGAACCTGGCTGATGCACTTATTCCTTTCCAGGATGAGAGCGGAATGTTCTATCAGGTTGTGGACAAGACAGATGATGAGAGAAACTACCTTGAGACCTCAGGAACAGCGCTTATCGCCTATGGACTTTTGAAGGGTGTGCGTCTTGGATATCTTCCCAAGAGATTCGAAGAGGTTGCTATGAAGGCCTTCGACGGAATCACAGAGAAGTACCTGTCCCGCAACGAAGACGGTTCACCTAAGCTTGGCGGAATCTGCCTGGTGGCAGGTCTTGGCGGACCTCAGCACAGAGATGGCTCACTGGAGTATTATTTCTCAGAGCCTGTAGTTGAGAATGAAGCCAAAGGTGTTGCACCGCTGATCCTCGCCTATACTGAAATGTTGAGAAGACAGTAAAGCAATTTTGAGCGGTTTCCCGGTTGGGGACTGCAGCATTCGAAATCACTGTAAAAATACGCTTCTACCCTGTTATGGGTAGAAGCGTATTTCAGACTGTAGACAAAGTGGTCCTGAGAGCGTAGCTCTCAAGACCATTTTTCTTTTTCGCGAGTGTTTTATTGATAATAAAGGATAGAAACGGCCTCTATCAGGCCATCTCTAACCGCCATTCATGCTTGATTCTTGCAAG
>JAEEGL013553398.1_pt1 | contig 17084 bp, 16 predicted proteins | sample 9134231 | NCBI WGS metagenome assembly JAEEGL01 (sample SAMN16246548, study PRJNA631951) | gut metagenome | biome: gut microbiome; feature: rumen; material: fiber-attached | host: Bos | place: Iran: Karaj | collected 2018-10
AATGTATTAAAGATGTGTGGATATGATAGTGAAAAATATCAAGGATTCGCATTTGGAATTGGAATTGAAAGACTTACAATGATGAAATATGGAATTGATGATGTTAGAAACTTCTACATCGATGATGAAAGATTCATAAATCAATTCTAGGAGGTTATTATGAGAGTTAAATTAGAATGGTTAAATGAACTTGTTGATTTAACAGGTTTATCACTTGAAGATATCGTTAATACAGTAAGCTTACATTCTATTGAAGTTGAAAATGTTGATAGAATGATTAAAGCATCTAATATTGTGATTGGTCATGTACTTACAAAAGAAAAACATCCAGATAGTGATCATTTAAATTTACTAACTGTTGATGTTGGTGATGAAGTATTAAATATCGTATGTGGTGCTCCAAATGTAGATAAGGATCAATATGTTATAATCGCAAAAGTTGGTGCTAAACTTCCTGGTGGAGAAATCAAGAAATCAAAGATTAGAGGCTATGAATCTTGTGGAATGTGTTGTTCACTTCAAGAATTAGGTATTGAGAATAAATATATTCCAGAAAAGTTTGCGAATGGTATTTATTATTTCGAAGATTATAAACCTACACTTGGTTCTGATGGTGCATTAGCATTAAACTTAAAAGATGAAGTATTAGAATTAGGTATTACTCCAAATCGTGGTGATTTACTTTCAATGATTGGCTGTGCATATGAATTCTCTGCTGCATTCAATCGACCACTTAAACCTCTTGTATACGAAGTTGTAAGAGAAAAATCAAATGAAAAATTAGATATCAAAATTGAAACTGATAAATGTGTAGGCTACTATGGTCAAATCATCAAAGATGTTAAGATTAAAGAATCACCTAGATGGTTAAAATCAAGATTAATCGCATTCGGTATTAGAGCTATTAACAACTGTGTCGATATCACAAACTATGTACTTGCTTTATTTGGTCAACCATTACATGCATTTGATTTAGATAAATTAGGTCATAAGATTGTTATTAAAAACGCAAAAGCTGGTGAAAAGTTTACAAGCTTAGATGAAATTGAAAGAGAATTAAAAGATACTGATATTGCTATTACAGATGGCAATAAGACACAATGTTTAGGTGGTGTAATGGGAGGACTTGATTCTGAAATTACTGATACTACCCAAAACATTATGTTAGAAGCTGCTGTATTTGATCCACTTACAATTAGAAAAACTGCTGCAAGATTAAATTTACATTCAGAATCTTCAAATAGATATGAACGTGGAGTAGATATCAATAGAACAAAACAAGCACTTGATTATGCATGTTATTTATATAAAGAACTTGCAGATGCTAAAATTGTAGGTGATGCTTACTGTGCTGGTACAACAACTATTCCTGATAAAGAAATCTTATTAACAAAAGAAAATGTGAATAAGAGATTAGGTACTAATATATCTACTAAAGAAATAAAAGAAATTTTAGAATCTTTAAATTTCAAAGTAGAAGTATCTAGAGATACATTAGAGGTATTTGTACCAAATAGAAGACCTGATATCACAATTAAAGAAGATTTAGTTGAAGAAGTAATTAGATTATATGGATATGATAAATTAGCAGATACAATTCCATGTGATAGTCAAGCTGGTGAATTAAGAATCGAAAACAAAAATAAACGATTGATTCAAGATACATTATCTGGTCTTGGCTTTAATGAAGCTATTACATATTCATTAGTTAGCGATACTACTAATAAAGAATTTGCTGTTTTAAGAAATGAAAAAGCTGAAGATATCAAAATCTTAATGCCAATTACTGAAGAAAGATGTATATTACGTACTACACTTATTCCATCACTACTTAATGTTATTAAATATAATCTATCACGTAAGATTAAAGATATTGCTGATTTTGAAATATCAAAAACATATTATAAAGTTGATGGTGTAATAGAAGAAGAATTACATTTAGGTCTTGCTATTACTGGAACATACTCTTCTTCACTTTGGCAAGGCAAAAAAGAAAATGTTGATTTCTTCTTACTTAAAGGAGTACTTGAAGAATTATTCAAGAAATTATCACTTGATGTTACTTATAAAGCAATCGATATTAAATGTAATGAACTACATCCAAATAGAACTGCACTATTATATTTAGGTGAAGAATTAATTGGATATGCAGGACAAGTACATCCATCATATGCTCATAAAAATGATATGGATGAAGTATATGTTGCTGAAATCAATTTAAGCAAGTTTATCAATAAAGAAAAGAATGCAATTCATTATCAATCAATTGCGAAACTTCCATCAGTTGAGCGTGACATTGCGCTTGTAATGGATAAGGATGTTAAAGCAAGTGATGTTATTGAATGCATCTTACATGCTGATAAACAATATTTAAAAGATGCTATTATTTTTGATTTATATCAAGGAGATAAGATTGAAGATAATAAGAAATCAATTGCAGTTAAATTAATCTTCTCATCTGATGAAGCATTAACTGATGATATCATTAATGCTAAAGTAAAGAGAATATTAAAGGATCTACAATATAAACTTAACATTACTTTAAGACAATAAAAAAGAGGAAGAATTCTTCCTCTTTTTATATTTTTATATAGTCTTCATTTTTAATATTAGATATATAATTATCATCTTTAATTTTCTTTATTATTTCATCAACTAAGATATTTGGTGTAGAAGCACCAGCTGTAATACCTAAGGTATCAACATTATTAAAATCAATTCCTTTTAAATCATTGATATCTTCAATAAGATATGATTTAGTATATTTAGATGCTATCTCTTTTAATTTGTTGGTGTTGTTAGAATGAATATCACCGATTATTAATACCATATCACATTTAGAAGATGCTTCAATTAGCGCATTTTGTCTTTGTTTAGTAGCTGTACAAATATCAGTGATTATTTCAATATTTGTATATTTCTTAATAAGCAAGTCTTCGATTAATTTGACATCTAAATATGAAGCTGTTGTTTGTGACGCAAATAAGATTTTATCATTGTTGATATCTAATTTATAGATATCATTTATTGATTGAATTAAATGAATGTTTTTGTGATCTTCTAGAATAGCTTTGCATTCTGGATGATTACTATTTCCAAAGTAGATTATATCATATTTATCCTTTTCTTTTTCAAATATAATATTTTGGATCTTTTTAACTTCTACACAAGTAGTATCAATAATATCAATATTTTTAGATAAGATTATGTTTCTTTTATAATTGCTTAAGCCATGGGCAGTTATAATAATAGTGCCTTCACTTACTTTATCTAAATCATCAATTTGAATAATACCTAAATCCTTGTATGCACTTATCACATGTTCATTATGTACTAGACTTCCATACATGTATATTGGTCTTTTAGCTTTATCAAAATTAGCATTTAAAGATTTGATAGCATTAATTACACCCTTACAAAAGCCCTGTGGTCGTATTTTAATTATTTCCATATATTCACCTTTTTAATAATTATATCATGTTTATGAATTCTTTTCAAATATGAATAAAAATAGTTTACAAAAATCTAAAAAAATAGTAAAATATATATATAAAAGCGAGGTATTTATGGAATATACATTAAAGTATGATAATATTCAAATAGGTATAAATTCAAGAGGAGCAGAACAAGAACATCTTATTTATAATGGAAAAGATTATATGAGAGAACGTGATTCATTTTGGAATCGTAAAGCTCCAGTCTTATTTCCAATAGTTGGAAAGCTTAGAGATTTAAAAACATATATTGATGGTAAATTGTATTCAATGAATCAACATGGGTTTGCGCGTGATTTAGAATTTACACTTGAAAAGAAGGGTGAAAATTATTTAACTTTCTTATCTACATATAGTGATGAAACATTGAAGATGTATCCTTTCAAATATGAACTAAGAATTACATATACAATTATTGATAAAAAAGTTTCTGTAAAATATGAAGTTACAAATAAGGGTAAAGATAAAATGTATTTCAATATTGGTGGCCATCCAGGATTTAGACTACCTATGTATGCTAATGAAAAATTCGAAGATTATAGTGTGGTATTTGATTGTGTTGAAAACTTTGATGCTCCTACTGTTAATTTAGAAAATGGAACATTAAATTTTGATAACACAATTCCTTATAGAGATATAAAGAAGATTCAATTAGATTATAAATATTTTGAAATTGATGCTATTGTAATTCCGAATATTAAATCTAAAAAAGTATTATTAGTTAATAAGAATAAAAAAGGAATTGCGTTTAGTTTTAATAATATGAATACACTTGCTATTTGGACAAAACCAAATGCGCCATTTGTGTGTTTAGAACCTTGGAAAGGTTATGCAGATCATTCAGATTCAGATTATAACTTTATTAAAAAAGATGATATTGTTAGTTTAAAATATAATGAAACATATACATGTGGATATGAAATTGAAATATTAGATTAAGGAGTAATATATGATTTCAACAAATGAATTTAAAAACGGAATATGCGTTGAATATGAAGGTGATATCTACCAAGTAATGGAATTTCAACATGTAAAGCCAGGTAAGGGCCAAGCTTTCGTGCGCTCTAAAATTAAAAATATGAGAACAGGTAGTATTAGAGAATTTGCGTTTCAACCAGGTTTAAAATTAAAACTTGTTGTTATTGAAAAGAAGATTATGCAATATCTATATAAGGATGGTTCTAATTATATCTTCATGGATTCAGAAACTTTCGAACAAATCGAAATTGATGAGGCTAGATTAGAGTGGGAAAAACAATTCATGATTGAAGGTACTAATGTAACTATCATGGATTATGAAGGTGAAGTATTAGGAGTACAATTAAAGGAAAAGGTTCCTCTAGAAGTTATAGAATGTGATCCAGGTGTTAAAGGAAACACTGCTGCGAATGCGAGAAAGAAAGCTACACTTGAGACAGGTTATGTCTTAGATGTTCCACTATTTATCGAACAAGGCGATAAGGTTGTTGTTTCTACTATAACTGGTGCTTATGACTCTAGAGCATAGAAAAGTACCAGTAGGTACTTTTTTATTTTAATATTATTTTTAGTTATTATTTATATAATTAGGTGAGGGATAAATAGGAGGATATATGTTAATTTGTGTTGATGCTGGTAATTCTACAATCATTTATGCTATCTATAAAGAAAGAGAACTTGTTTGTACATTTAAAACACTTACTAAGGAAACTACTAGTTTAAAGAAGATGTATGATGATTTTATGCTTGCTTTAAGTGAATATGGACTTTTAGTATATGATATGGAATTTGCGATGATAGCAAGTGTTGTCGATAAATTAAATTCTATTTTTCAAGAATTTTGTAAGAAAATAAATATTGAATGTTATTTTATTGACCAAAATTCACCACTTGGTCTTGATAATATGTTTGAAGAAAATACTGTAGTTGAAGCTGACGTTTTAGTACAAGCATATCAAGCAACTAAGAAGTGTCCTGTACCTCTTGTTGTTGTAGATTTTGGTACTACAACTACAATTACATTAATTAACGAGTTTAAAGCAATAGAAGGATCTGTTGTTTTCCCAGGAATTGGAAAAGCAATTAAAGAACTTAATAGTAACGCAAATTTGGGTTATTCTTTAGCTTTTGAATTTAAAGATTCAATTCTTGGTAAGAACAGTCATGACAGTTTAGAAAATGGTCTTTTATATGGCACAATGTATGCGATTAATGGAATCATAAGTCAAATTAGAGATGAACATAATTATGAATATATGAATGTAATTGTAACTGGTGGTATTGGTCATTATATTTATCCATTTATTGATGGTGCTACATATGATGAAAATCTAATCATTGATGGTCTTTGTGATATTTATCAAGATATTGGTAAAAGACTTAATTTGCGAACAAAAGATATTAAGTCAATGTAGTCATAACTTGCTTGTATTATTTCTTGTTTGGTGTTATAATAAATATGTAAAATATAAAGAAATGAGGATATGAAATGTTGTTGAATTTATTATTATTAAGTGATGAACAAATTGGCTTAATTGTGGCTGTTGTATTGACTGGAGCTATTATCTTGCTTGCTATAATTGCTTTTATAATTGCACTTGTAAAGAGAGCTAAAAAAGCAAAAAAGGTAATGCCAAGCAAAGAAGAGATAAACAGTGAAATAGTTGAAGCTTTTGGTAATGGAAATATCAAAGAGGTTGAGATGGAAATGAGTAGAATAACAGTTACAGTAGCTGATGTTGAGGCTGTTAATACAGAACGCATCAAAGAACTTGGTGCTAGTGGAATATTGCTAGTTGGTGATAAGATTAAGTGCTCATTTAAAGAAAATGTTGAAGAAATATATAATCAATTAAAAGGAGCTATCGCAAATGAATAATACTATTGACCAAATATCAGTTGATAATATTCGTCAAATTTGTCTTGAAATGATTGATAAGGCTAAATCAGGACATCCTGGTATGGCTTTAGGTTCTGCACCACTTTTACATACCTTATATACTAAGGTTTTAAATGTGAGCCCTAAAAATCCTAATTGGGTAAACCGTGATCGTTTTATTTTATCAAGTGGTCATGCTTCAAGCTTACTTTACACAATTTTACACTTAAGTAAATTCAATTTAAGCATGCAAGATTTAAAAGATTTTAGACAACTTGGTTCTATTACTCCAGGTCATCCAGAAAATTATATTACAGATGGTGTTGATGCATCTACTGGTCCATTAGGACAAGGACTTGCATATGCAGTTGGTATTGCGCTAGCTGAAGCTTATATGCACAATATGTTCCCTGAACTTATTGATCATTACACATATACACTTTGCGGTGATGGTGATATTCAAGAAGGTATCTTCTATGAAGTATTATCACTTGCAGGAGTACTTAATTTAAATAAATTAATTGTGTTCTATGATTCAAATGATATTCAACTTGATGGTCGTGTTGATAAATGCTACGACATGGATATCAAAAAATTAGTTGAAGCAACTCATTGGAATTATATTAAGATTGAAGATGGTAATGATATGGATGCTATTCTTAAAGCAACTAAGAAAGCAAAGAAATCTAATAAACCTACTTTAATTGAAGTTAAGACTATTATTGGATATGGATGCAAGATGCAAGGAACTAATAAGGTTCATGGTGCACCTATTCCACATGAAGAAACATTAGAATTAAGAGAAAAATTAGGTGGTAGTGCTTTTGTACTTCCACAAGATGTATATGATTATTACAAGAAGAATGTATATGACAGAGGTAATCGTGCTTATAATAAATGGGCTAAGATTCCACAAAATGATTTGTTTAAGCAATTCTTAAAGAACGAACATAAGGTTGATTTTTCTAAGATACCTACATTTGATGGAAGTGAGCCAATGGCAACAAGAAATGCAAGTGGAATGGTATTAAAAGAAATTAGTAAGCAAGATCCATTTTTTATTGGTGGTGCTGCTGATATCGCCTCTTCTACAAAAGCTATTGTGGAAGGTGGAGAATTTAATAAAGATAATAGAGGTGGCAGAAATATTTTATTTGGCGTTAGAGAAAATGCGATGGGTTCAATTGCGAATGCTATCACAATGTATGGATTAAAATCATTTGCGTCAACATTCTTTGCATTCTCTGATTATATGAAACCATCACTAAGACTTGCTGCAATAAGCCATTTACCAACATTATTTATCTTCTCACATGATAGTATTGCTGTTGGTGAGGATGGTCCAACACATCAACCAGTTGATCAATTATCAATGTGCCGTTCTATTCCAAACACATATGTAATTAGACCATGTGATGCTAATGAAACAAGGTTAGCATATGAATTTGCGTATAATCAAACAGAGATTCCATCTATCATTGTGTTGACACGTCAAAGTGTTCCACTTGTTGCTCCTGCTAAGGTTGATTTAAATAAGGGTGCATATATCTTATCAAAAGAAGAAAAGAAATTAGATGGTATCTTAATTGCGTCTGGTAGTGAAGTAAAACTTGCTATGGATGCTAAAGAATTATTGAAAGAAAAAGGATATGATGTTAGAGTTGTATCAATGCCTTGCTTCAAATTATTTGATCAACAAAGTGAAGAATATAAAGAATCAATTCTACCTAAATTTGTTGCTAGAAAATTAGCTATTGAAATGGGAGAAGCAAATCATTATTTCAAATATGTTGGTACATTTGGACATGTATTCTTAATTGATAACTTTGGTGTATCTGGTAAAGCTAGTGATGTTATTAAACATTTTAAATTTACAGCTGAAAATATTGCTGAAGAATTTGAAAGTTTAGAAGATTATAAGTTTTTAGACAAATAAATAAAAATGCTCATTATGAGCATTTTTAATTTAGCTATAAGCCTTTAAAATAAATACTAATTGTGATATAATATATAAAGCATTTTATAAGAGGTTATTATGACAATAGAATTTTTTAATGTTTTATTTATAATTAATACCATTTTAATAGATATACTTGCTGTTGTCTTTTTTAATCAAGGCTTGCATATGATATTAAGTTTTGTGTTACCACCTTTGAAGTATAAGGATACTGATATAAATAAAACATATGGATTTTTAATTGCGGCTAGAAATGAAAAAGATAATATTGTGAATATCGTTGAAAGTATAAAGGCACAAAATTATGATAAAGATAAAATTAAAATCTTTGTAGTTGCTGATAACTGCAAAGACAATACAGCAGAACTTGCAAGAAATGCTGGTGCTATTGTATTTGAAAGATTTAATTTACAAGAAATTGGCAAGAGTTATGCATTAGAATATGCTTTTGAAGAAATATATAAAGATGAGAATAATAATGATATTGATGCCTTCTTTATCTTTGATGCTGATAATATTTTAGATAATGATTACACAAAAGAAATGAATAAAGCATTTGTGAGTGGTAAAGAGATTATTACATCTTGTAGACTTTCTAAGAACTTTAGTGATTCATGGCTTGCTGGTGTATCTTCTTTTATGTTTTTTAGAGAGGACAGACAAATTCATAATAATAGATCAAGATTAAATATAGGTACATATGTATCAGGTACAGGTTATTTGATATCGGCAAGATTGATTAAGGAATTTAAATATTGGCCTTTCCATACAATGACAGAAGATATTGAACTATCTGCATATGTTGCTAGTCGTGGCATTAAGATAGCATACTGTAGTAAGGCTAAGTTTTATGATGAACAACCAATATCTTTAAAACAGTTCTGGATTCAAAGAATGCGTTGGTGTAAAGGCACGCATCAAGTCTTCTTTAAAGAAGGTGGTCATTTATTCTTAGGTTTCTTTAAAAAGCAGCCACTTAGTGCTTGGGGTATGTTTGTGCACACAATACCACTACCTGCAATTAGTTTTATGTGGTTCTGTATATATCTAATAATGGGATTTGTGTATTTCTTAATAGCTAAGGTTCCATTTGATGTTTACTGGACTGAATGTTTAAAACAATGTATTAGCAATTTCATATATCCAGTCTTTATTGGTGAAATTGCTGCCATCGTGCTTGTAATTGAATGTTGGAAGTGGATTGATGCTAAATGGTATAAGAAGATATTATATGCAATTTTATTCCCATTTGGTATGATGCTATTCTTACCTATTACTGTATGTGCTCTATTTAAAAGAAAGATTAAATGGAAACCAACTAATAATATTAAATAAAGAACTTCTCATTTCAAATAAGAAGTTCTTTTATTCTTTATTGATGATAATAAATACGCAAATAGATATGGAAAGAATAGATGTATTAACACAATCAAAGGTGTATATAGTCCTTTGATTGATATTAAAAATTTATATACAAAATCTATTGGAATATTAACTACTTCACTTACAAACATTAAATTTATATCAAACAAACTATTTAATAAAGTTGCAATAAAAAAGAAAAAACACACTAACATTCCATGATATATGAATGTCATATTATTTACTTTTTCGATTACTTTTAAAGTATATAAGATACCAAAATACAGCATAGCACTATGATATATAAATGAATATATAGAAAGATAGTGATATATTGGTACTTCCGTTAAAGATGTTAGTGGAAATATGATAAACAATAGTCCTGGTAAGAAAGCACAAGATATAAAAGATGATCCCACTAAACTTAACTTTTCGTTTCCAAATGCAGCAAAATACATTGCGAGAATAAAGATTGCGCAATATGATATTGGTGCCCAATAGGTTAGACTGTAATATCCATATATAAAATTATATGAGATTTTTATTAATTCTAATATTGTGATAATGATTATTGTTATTTTAGATATCTTTTTGATTTTATCTTTTGTTAATCCCTTTGACATATATAATAAGAAAGAAACTAATAAAAGACATACAATCATTACAATAATATGACTTACATTAAATAATCCACAAGGATTTCCTCTATCTTTAAACATACTATTCTCCACTTTCTCAATTATTATATATTATTTGATGGTATTTTTCAATATTAGTTGACTACAATTATGTTCTTTAGTATAATTAAAATAGGTGAATAGAATGAAAAAAGTACTATATATTTTAATAATTATTATATTATTATTTGGTCTTAGTGGCTGTAATAATTATAGATATAATAAATTTAATGAGAACTTAGAATTTGAAGAAGAATTAGATGGCGAAGAATATGCAGATTTAATAAAAAAAGTGGTTGAGACATGGTCAAATTTTTCTACAATAAAAATGAAAACTAAAAGTAATCATGAATCTGCTCCTGATTATACAAAAATTAATTCAAGCGCTACAATTAAAGCTTACAGCAATTCTATTATTCAAATAATAGGATACACAAAACAAGTGGAATATAAATCTTTTATGAAAACAAAAAATAAATATGTAAGTGAAGAATATGATTGGGATTGTAAAGAAGAAAATGAGATTGTTAAAAGAGGAATAGTTGAAGGTAGTATTAAATACGAAACTTCTACTTACAAAGCTAAGGCTGAAAATCCATTTGAAACTGCCTATTTAGATATATTGAATGAAATTCAAGTATTAATTGGAAGTTTAACTCAAACAAAAGCTTATAAAACTAAAAATGGATATGTGTTTATAAAATCAGAAAAAGAGGAACAAGAGGGCGTTAGAATTTATACACCAATTAAAGCAGTTTACAAAGCCCAAACAATTTATGTAGTCAATAAAGATTATGAAATAACTAAAATATTGTATTATGTTTCTGTGGTTAAAGAAATGTTAGTAGGAGGTAAGTGGACTTCTAAACTAAATGATGGACTAGATTCCGTTGCTATTCAATTTAAGATATCTTATGGAAAGAAACAAGAAAATTTAAAATTAGAAGAAAAATTAAACAAAGAATATCAAGAATATCTTAATAATAATAGACCTTTATAATTGAAAATAAAGGTCTTTTATTATATAATATATTGTATTAGAAAAGAGTTTATATTATTATGAATTCATTGAGTATTAAAAAACATAAAATAGATAAAAACTTAATTAAAAAGATTTTGATAATCGCAATCCCGATTGTGCTTGAACAATTACTTTCTTCATCATTTGGAGTAGTTGATACTATCATGGTTAAATACATTGATAGAGGTATATCAGGTGTTGGTCTTGCAAGTCAAATATCAAATGTGGTAATGACGATTATGTTTGCATGTGCTACCGGTGTAGGTATGTATATTGCGCAATATTTTGGTGATAAAGATAAAGAAAATATAAAAAATGCTTTTTCATTGTTATTGTTTTTAGGCTTTGTGTTATCAAGTATATTTATGCTTGTATGTTTAATAATGCCAAGACAATTGTTATCTTTATTTACTAAAGATCAAGATGTATTAGAGATTGGTGTTACATATATTAGAATTGCATGTTTTTCTTATATGCCAAATCTAATGGCATATGCCTTTGTGATTGCGTATCGTAATGTACAAAAAACAATTAATGCCTTTATTATTCAACTGATATGTTCAGCATTTAATGTTTTGTTTAATTGGTTATTAATTTTTGGTATTTGGATATTCCCAGAACTTGGTATTAGAGGTGCTGCAATAGCAACAGTTTTATCTTGTTCTTTGAGCTTGATTATCCATATTGTTTATGGAACATTCAGCAAGAAAATATTTATGCCTAAATTAAAGAATTTCATTAATGGCTTAAATTTTGATTTTTCAAAACCAATATTAAAAAGATCTATTCCATTACTTATAAATGAAACATTATTCAGTATTGGTATTTTAGTATATGTTGCTGTATTTAATAGATTAGGTAGTGATCAATATGAAGCATATCGTATTAGTGAAGTAATTACACAAGTTGCTTTCTCTGCATCATATGGTATGACAGCAGCAGTACAAGCAATTACTGGTGCATCACTTGGTAGTGGTAATTTTGATGAAGCAAAGAGATATGGAAATTCATTCTTAATTTTAGGTATTGGTTTATCATTATTTGTTGGTCTATTTGTGTTTATATTAGCAAGACCTTTAGTTATGATATTTGCGTCTGATGAGGTGAGTGAAGCAACAATTGAAATTGCGAAGGTTTTGATGTATGTTTGTAGCTTGCGTATTACTTTAAAAATGTATGCAAATATTTTACTTGCTGTCTTTAGAGCTGGTGGTAAAACAAAATTTGTGATGGTACTAGATTGTTTGGTAATGTGGCTAATTGGTGTACCAATTGCGATTGTTGGTTATAATGTATTAAGAATTGATAATATATCTATTTTATATTTGATTATGCAGCTTGAAGCGCTGGTAAGAATTGGTGTTGGCTTACATCAATATTTCAAATATGATTGGTTAAACAATATTATAAATAAGAAAATGAAAGTGGCATAAGAGGTGAATTATGGAAAAATTATTTGATGCTTATAAAAAAGCATATTTAGAAGATTTATTTGGATTGTTGAAAATTGATTCAGTTCGTGTTGAACAACCTGAAATTAAGGAAGCACCATTTGGATATGGTTGCGTTGAAGCTTTAAAGTATACTCTTGATTTAGGAAAAAAGATGGGCTTTAAAGTTAAGAACATCGACAATGTAGCTGGTCACATTGAATTTGGTGAAGGCAAAGAAATCTTAGGTATTTTATGTCACTTAGATGTAGTACCAGTTGGTGAAGGTTGGACTAATCCTCCATTTGATCCAATCATTAAAGATGAAAAGATTTATGCTAGAGGTTCTAATGATGATAAGGGACCTTTAATGAGTGCCTTATACGCAATGAAAATATTAAAAGATCAAGGCTTTAAACCTAACAAAAGAATTAGATTAATCATTGGTACTGATGAAGAAACAGGCTCACGCGGCTTAAAGAGATATTTAGAAGTAGAAGAACAACCTACACTTGGCTTTTCTCCTGATGCTGATTTCCCACTAATCTATGCAGAAAAAGGTATTATGTCAATTGATATCTTTGATAAGAATAAATGTGCTGATATCAAAAAGATTAAAAGTGGTGATGTATATAATGTTGTTCCTGATAAAGCTTTTGCGTATTTGAATAAAGATTTATCTAAAGAATTTAATGCATATCTAAAAGAGAATAATTTTGAAGGTTCTGCATCTAAAGAAGAACTTTATGTTGAAGGTGTACGTGCTCATGGCATGGAACCAAAAAATGGCAAGAATGCAATGCTAAGATTATTTAATTTCTTGAGTGATAAGATTAATTCTAATTTAATTAAATTTACATCTAAATATTTAAATGATTCAAGATTTAAAGATATGAATTTAGATTATACACATCATGAAATGGGTGATTTAACTTGTAATGTTGCTGTATGTGATATAAATGAAAATGGTGGTAAATTAGGTATCAATTTAAGATATCCAATTGAATGGAAAAAAGAAGAATTCTTAAAATCATTTAAAGAAACTGCAAGTGAATATAATTTAGAAGCTGTAGTAATTAATGATTCTAATCCACATTATATTTCACCTAAGAGTGAGCTTGTACAAAAATTACATGAAGCATATGTTGAAGTAACTCATGATACTGAAAATAAGATTATGACTATTGGTGGTGGTACATATGCAAGACTACTTACAAATGCAGTTGCATTTGGTGCTGCACTTCCAGGACGTGAAACTGTTGCTCATATGGTTGATGAATATATGGCAATCGAAGATTTAGAGATTGCATGCTTAGTATATATCAAATCAATAGAGAAATTAGGTTAAAACTGTGAGAGTTAGAAATGTGAAAAATGCAGATGAATTGATTTTGAAATATCCAAGTATTGTTATCCAAAATCCAAGTGAATATAAAGGAAATTGGAAAAAGTATTTTAACAACGATAATCCAATATATGTAGAGATTGGAATGGGTAAAGGACAATTCATCATTAAGAATGCATTATTGAATAAAGATATCAATTATATCGGTATAGAAAAAGAAAAATCAATTGTGTATAAAGCACTAAATAAAGTTCTTGATACAAATGATAAGGGTATTGATAATTTGGTAATCTTAAACTTTGATGCAGCCAATATCTTAGATATCTTTGAAGATAATGAAGTAGATAAGATATATCTAAATTTTAGTGATCCATGGCCTAAGACTAGACATGAGAAAAGAAGATTAACTGGACCTATTATCTTTAATAATATTTTAAAAATATTAAATGGTGATTTAGAATTTAAAAGTGATAATCGCAAATTGTTTGAATATTCAATTATGCAGTTTAATAATCTGGGTTTAAATATTTTAGAATTAAGTTTAGATTTACATAAAGATAATCCTAATGTAATAAGTACTGAATATGAAGATAAATTTGTGGCTATGAATATGCCAATCTATTATGTGAAAATAAAAAAGGGTGAATAAGATGGATATTGAATTATATAAAAAACTAGTAAATATGAATGCTGTTTCTGGCCATGAAAGAGTTGTTAGAAAACTAATGAAGGAAGAATTAGAAAAAGCTGGTGCTGATGAAATATTAAAAGACAAGCTTGGAAGTATTGTTGGTTTATCAAAAGGAACTGGTCCTAAAATTATGTTTGTAGGCCATATGGATGAAGTTGGCTTTATGGTAAGTAATATTTCTGATAATGGCTTTATTAGAATTATTCCTGTTGGTGGTATAAAACCAGAAACATATGTTAGTCAAAATATGAATATAGTTGTATCTGATGATAAGGTAATTAGAGGTATTATTGGTTCAATTCCGCCTCATATTTCTAAAGAACCAAAAGCAATGAGTATTGATGACTTAGTTTTAGATATCGGTGCTGATAGTAAAGAACATGCTTTAAGTATGGGTGTTAGAGTTGGCCAACAGGTAGTAAGCGTAAATGAATTCTATTTCACTGAAGATAATAAAAAGATTGTATCAAAGGCTTGGGATAATCGCTTTGGCTGTGGACTAGCAATTGAAGTAATGCGATATGCATGTAGTCATAAGCATCCAAATAATATTTATTGTGGCGCTACAGTTCAAGAAGAAGTTGGTAGCCGTGGTGCAATAACACTTTCAAATATGATTGAACCTGATTTATTCTTAGCTTTTGATGTTACAACTGCAACTGATTGTATGCCACAAAATCCAAAAACATCATCTGCATTAGGTGAAGGATTCATCGTAAGATTTATGGATCCTGGCTGTATAATGAAACCCGAATTTAAAGATTATTTAATTAATCTTGCTGAAAAGAATAATATTAAATATCAACTATATGCTCCAAATGGGTCTACTGATGCATCTAAAGGACAATTTGCAGGTAGTGGTGCTATTTCAACTTGCTTAGCTATTTGCGGTCGTTATATCCACTCTACTGCAACAATGATTCATGTTGATGATATGGAAGCTGTATATAGAATTGCTTGCGCAATTGTAGATGATATGGATGATGAAAAGTTCAAGAAATTATTAGAGGAATAATTATGAAAGCTTTAATAATATTAGAAAATGGTTTTGAAGATACTGAAGCTTTAGCAACATATGATGTATTAAAACGTGCATGTTTTGAACTGGTATCAGCATCATTTGATTCTTGTGATATTATTACTCAATGTGGACATCATATTAAATCTAATGTGCTAGTTAAAGATATCAAAGATTTAAATTGTTTTGATTGTTTGGTAATACCTGGAGGAAGAGCAGTATTCAATATATTAAATAAGAAAAAGGAATTAGATGATTTAGTAGATTTCTTTTATAATAAGAAAAAACTAATTGCGTGTATTTGTGCAGCCCCAATGGTTTTATTAAAAAGAGGATATCTTGATAATTTAGAATACACTTGTTTTCCTGGCTGTGATTTAGATATCAAACATAAGGGAATTAGAGCTAAAGATGGAGTTGTTAGAGCTAATAATTTTATTACTGCAACTTCTATGTATTATTCGATTCCTTTTGGCTTGGAAATAGTAGAATACTTTAAAGGAAAAGAAGAAAAAGAAAAATTATTGAATTCATTAAAAGGAATTAGATAAATGCTGATAATTGTCAAATGACTAAGTTTTTTGCTTAGTCATTTTTATTTTTATGGAATTATTGACATCATTGATATTATATAATATAATTTAGTTACACAGGAGGAAAAATAAAATGAGATTTGAAAACAGAGAAACTACAAATTCAAATAGAAAAAATTTACATGTATTAGAAGTAAACTATAATCCTAATACTGGCGAATTAGCTAGTCTAGAAGTAGAAGAAACATCTAATGAAGGAACAGTTACACAAGAAGGAACTAAATTAAATGCGACTAATTTAAATAATGCATTTGAAGATTTTAATCGTAACAAATTCCTTCATTTTTATTTTAAAGAATTATATGGAATAGTAATAAACGAAGATGATTATACAATAGAATTAAATGGAACTACTTCTAAAACTATTAATATTACATATGATAATATAAGTCCTTTATATCCATCTTTAACAGACACTTATAATCCAAATTTTAATATTTCAATTAATACAGAGTCCACTCCACAAACAATCGAAGTTACAAGAAATAATAATTTAAATGTAAGTGACAGTGGAAGAATTAAAATTAGTGTATTTGTATCTGGATCAGAAAACACTAAAGTATGTGAACTAAATTTCAAATACACATATACTCCATCATCTACAAACCCACTTGATTAGGTGATTTATGAAAATAATAG
>JAEEGL015982518.1_pt1 | contig 17084 bp, 13 predicted proteins | sample 9134231 | NCBI WGS metagenome assembly JAEEGL01 (sample SAMN16246548, study PRJNA631951) | gut metagenome | biome: gut microbiome; feature: rumen; material: fiber-attached | host: Bos | place: Iran: Karaj | collected 2018-10
CCAGGAGCCATCTTCATCGCGATCCCACCTGTTGCCATCCTGATCGCGGCGGCTATCAGGATACCCCCACTCAGGAGCATCCAGCACCACGCTCGGATTGCCATGCCATTCATCAGTCACCGTTATGGTGTCGTTGACCTTGTCTTCGTCCGTCTGCCACCAGCTCATGATTGTTCTCCTTTCTGTTTTATAGAGGAACACCGTGTCCCTCACTTACTTTATAGGAATCGAAATTGGAAAAGCAAAATTTATTTTCAAAACTCTGCTACCACTGACGGCAGCTGCATTCTTTGTCCACCTGGCCATCACCACCGCACTTGTCGCAGTAGTCACGAACCGGATCCCCATTCGAATCCAGATGTTCACGATAGCCGAGTCCGTAGCACTTATCGCACTGCTGCCGAACATATCCCCGTCCGCCGCAAACCGGGCAAACGTTGTTGATCCCATCGTACATTTTGAACTCCTTTCTTTGTTTTATCTTATGATGAGCACTATACTCATCGTACATAAGCTTATACCGCAAGGAACCAAAAACCTATCAATAAAAATTATAATCACCCTAAAATACCAAAATTGACTAGAAAACGAGCATATATCAAGGCTCCTTCGCAAGAATTACGGTTCTCGAAGACTTGGCCGCGCAAAACATGGTGGCCATAGTTAATCTGTGATTCTGGCAGTAATATGCTTGGAGTTTGCCCTTGAATATCAATTGAGGAACCACTTTCCAGTGGTGTAGGGCATTCGCCTATTGATGAATGTGTCGAAAAACGGTCTCATTCTATCACGAGATCACTTGCTCTTCTTGATGTCATAAATCTTACGTACTATTTCTGCAAAACCCATCGCCGGACGACCTCCGCCGTGGTGGATGTATGGAACACCCTCTATGCGCCTTGTCTCATAACATACAACAATCACGTACTTGGGATCGTCAGCAGGGAAGAAACCAGCAAAGCTTGCAATGTATCTGCCAAAATCGTACTCATAGGAATCGGACTTCATCCGCATCATGGTCGACGTCTTGCCGGCGATGCGAACACCTTTGACCGATGCTCGACGCCCCGTCGGATGACGGTGCGTCTGATTTCCCCCGGAACTTGAGCCTTCTTTCCCGTTGGTTGCGCACTCTCCACACAAATCATCAAGGACCGCACCCTCAAGAATGGAGCAAACATCCTTTGCGACATCTGAAGGTACGACTTGTTCCACATCATGCGGTGTTTTGTGTTCATATAAAACATCACCGGAAGAATTAAGAATCCGCCTTAGTATGAACGGCTTGACACTGCGTCCGCGATTAGCCAATTCTGCATAGGCCCTGGCAATCTGTAATGCCGTTCCTATTACACCCTGGCCCACCGACATTCTCGATTGACCTTGAAGGCCCAATCGACTCGACTGTTTAAGTCTGCCGCCATTCTCACCTCGAATTGCAACACCTGTTTTCTGGCCAAATCCAAAACGCGAAAATATTTCATGAACGCGTTTTGGTCCGACAAGCACGCCTAATTTCGCCAATACTACATTCGATGAGAATGATATTGCGTTGGATATTGAAAGATACCCTATATCGTTAAACGCGCCTCCGTCACTTGGCAACTTCCATTGCTTAAAATAATCCTCTTCCTTGTCGACAGAGAGCTTGGTCGATGGTGTAGCCAACTTCTCCTCGAATGCCGCCGCCACCATGAATGGCGTTGCTAGTTGCCCAACTTCAAACGCATATGTAGCTGCAAGCGGAAGAGTACGATCCATCACTTCGCCGCAATCTGCAATCGCAAGCACAGCTCCGTCCTTTGCAGAAAGGACCACCGACCAGCCTATTCCCGTGTCATTAGTATCTGCATAGTGAATCAAACTGTCCTGAACTATTCTCTGTATATTTTGATCTATTGTAATTTCTATCGGGTATTCACGGGAAAGCGCATCCCGCAATAACCAACTTAAATCATCTTCAGCACAAGTCTCATCCTTAGAACCAAAATATAGATAGTATTGAGCTTCGGCATTCCCCGTTTCTGCTGCCTTCCCATACCAATATTGCGCTCTTCGAGCATTTGGAGGTACGCCCAAACCCAATTCATACAGTCTACCCAACTCAATTTGTGCTTTCGTATGGTTCTGGATTGCCGCCTTCGCATACCACTTATTCGCCAGATTGTAGTTTTTATCCACACCTCGTCCAGATTCATACAAAATTCCCAATAAAAATTGTGCGTCAGCATATCCTTGTGCCGCCGATTTCTTCAGCCAAGCAACAGCCTCGTAATCATTCGTGGTACACCCTTCTGCATTGAGATAACAACGGCCTACATTATACTGAGCAACAGCAAATCCCGAACAAGCGGCATCCTTGAATAGTTCAAAAGCCCTATCATAATCTTGTTGCACCACTTTACCACTCTTATACATAAGTCCCAAATCGTTTTTCGCAACTGCCGACTTACTAGATCTATGCTCAACAGCTCGCGTGTACATATCAAGGGCTTTTTGAAAGTCTTGCTCAACATAAAGACCCGAAAAATACCACTCTCCAAGGACCTCCTCTGCGTCGGCATACCCACCCTCTGCCGCCTGTGAGTACCATGAAAATGCCGCCTGATGGTTTGTCGAGACGCCATCACCATGTTCATAGGCAAGTCCTAGATTATATTTTGCACACGAGTCACCATTGCTGGCAGCAAGTTGATAATAATGCAAGGCCATCACTCGGTTTGTTTCGGTAGCGATTCCTTTGTCATACATATATCCGAGATTGCACTGCGCTCCAGCGTGATTTTTCTTGGCAGCATCTTTATACCACTTTAGCGCCAGCTGCTGGTCTTGCACTCCACCTTTACCATCTTGATAGTACAGCCCCAGGCTAAACATAGCCCTTGCGTCGCCATGCTCGGCAGCCCGTTCATATCGTTTTACAGCTTTTGCAAGGTCCCGTTGTGCCCCCCATCCGTTCTCGTACATCACGCCAAGTTGGAAGTCTGCCCCCGCATGTCCTTGCGCCGAAGACTGTTCCAACCAGGCAATAGACTTCTTGTCATCCTTATCAACGCCAAGACCTTCATGATAACATGTCGCAATGCAATATTGCGCCGTTGCATTCCCCGATTTTGCCGCTTGAAGATAAAGCTCTGCGGCGGTCTTTCGATTTACCGCTACTCCTTTCCCATTCTCATAACACAATCCCAAGTAAACAAATGCAGGCACATTGTTCCCTGATACCGCTTTTTTCAACAGTCTTATCCCTTTGGGTTCGTCTAATTCAAATCCTAAATCTTCAATCAGATGCAAATAATTCGCCCCCATCTCCGCCATTGCAGCAGGGTTCCCCTTGTCTACGGCATCTTCAAGCCATACCCTTGCAACTTCACTGTTTTTCGGAATTCCTTCCCTGCCTTGTGAGTATAAGCAATACAACCTAAACATCGCCTCGTCATCGCCTTGAGCGGCCGCCATGCTGTAGAATTGACACGCTTTAAGAATGTTCGTCTCGCCGACAATTTCTCCCGTCTCGTAGGCCTTCCCCAACACCACCTGTGCGACTGCGAATCCGTTTGTCGCAGATGAATACAGATATGGGACAGCCTTGTCAAAGTCAGAGATTAAACCTCCTCTGCCGAACAAATAATACCAGGCAACTTTTGCAAGGGCCTTAGGATGCTGCTTTTCTGCAGCGAGCTTATACCATCTCAACGCCTCTGATTCGTCTATGCCGTCACCGACCGAAAAAGCCCCCTCCTCATAAATAGCCCCGAGCTCATATTGCGCATCGGCCATCCCCGATTCTGCAGCCGCCCTCAACCATGTTATTGCATTACGTCGATTACCTCGCTTAAAAAAGATACGACATAAAAGCTCTTTTCCTATCTCGTACTGTCTCTGCGTAGTAAATCCGTCCGTGCATGATTCACTTGGATAGTTACGGACAAGCATGCTGCAGAGCAGAAAAAGCAACGGGATAAAAATCCCAATTGAAATCCAGATGGCAATTTTTCTGATCCTAATTCGTTTCAAGTAATGTATGGGGCCTCTTAAAATGTCCCGTGCGAGTTCCGCTAAGTTGTCATTAGCGGAGACACCGTAGACAGCCATCTTTTTGAAACGAGGATCTTTAGACTCACCATGCAAGCTTGCCAATTCGCGCTTGGCTTCGGGAACCTGTTCCTTTGCAACCGTGACAATCCTCGCTCCGAAATCGGCGGCTACCGAGAATTTATCTTTCAGCCCCGCTACACCAGCATCAAGTTTCCATTGTAGAGTAGGGAAAGTCCATTCAGTTTTTTTTAGCTTATTCTTTCTGGTTTTACCAAATAAACACTTTACGATTTTATTAAACAAACTAATCTTCTCGAAATGTACATCTATAGCAGCATCTCGCTGGTAACTTGCAAGCAACGCACCGTATGCGGAGTCAACGTTTCCGAACAAGGATTCATCACTAAAATCTATCTCGTCGTGATAGCGGAATTTGGATGGATACAACCCCCAGTCCTCCCAGCAGTTCTCCTCCCAGTTCTCCAAGTAGTTCTCCTTCTCCTCCCAGTCCTCGACCTTTAAGCCCTTGAAGATTCCTACCTCGTTGGCATTCACCAAATGCTTACGAACTAACTTTGCAAGCTTAATTAGGGAAGGAGAAAGCAACGGACTATCCACCTCGCCTTCATCATTGTCCATCGCTGGATCATAGACTCTCCATTCCAGCGATAAAAGAAATCCGTCTTGTCGTATAGGGCATGTGGGGTTCGCCCGAATCGTTTCCTTTAATTCGTCGCTAAAACAAAAGAGAACCCAAACTTCGCCCAACTGGGGCTTAAGCATTTTGGGGGTAATTGGTTTGGACCCCCATCCAAGTTTTCGTACGGGGATTTTTTTTATATACTTTGGATCGACAAGGAATGTATATGTTTTTGCACCAAAGAATTCATGAAAATCAGACCAATAGTCGAAAGCTCCTTCTGGGTCTGATGGAAGCTTCCGTGTACAAAACTCCTGAAACTTTTTAGAATCGAAAAGCATAGCCATATTAGGCTTAGACAGATGTCAGATGGTCAAAGTTATCCGTAACGATTTTTTGAATGTCAGGCGCACCAAGGACTTTCCTATCATTGCGAACAAGTGCTATAAATCCTTCTTTCTGAGACTTGTTGATTGCGGCCTGGAATTGCACCAATGGGATTCTCGCTCTCCCGTGAGAAACGGTGAGACATACTCCGCAGAATATCAATTCCCCAGAGTCAATGTCCGAACCTTTCCCATCTTTCACTTTTATGCGTAATACAGTATCTCCTGTTGGTGCGGGCGGTGGATTTAGTGTGGCGTGCCAATAATCCGAGCTGTTTTCGTCAATGCCAAATGCGCAGAAATGTATTATTTTTAGTTTTTCCAAACCGGACAGCATTTGATCATCCGACAACTTGGGTTTGGCAGCGGCCAAATAGCACATCGGCCATCTCTCGACTTCAGCGAGAAAATCAGCCCAACGTGATAGCAGTACTTCTTTATTGAATTTATCAACGAGCGCGAAAGCCTTGTTACGGCATTCTTGACATTGTGCCACATGAAAGGCTACATCCGCAGCCTTGGTTGGGTCTGTTATACTGCAAGCAAGAAAGTCGAGTATGTCAATATCATCTGGACAATTAGTTTGGTTTTGCATCTTCGTACCCTCCATGTCAACTTACCTTGTTTTCTGGAACGAATAACCGTGTTCTAAGCTACGAGATTCCATTTCTTCTCTAATTCTATGTACCGTATTATCAATGACTGCTTTCTCGCCATGAACCCCTAGAAATTCCTTTAGATAGGTGGTCGAGATTCTCCATAGCGGTTGAACTTTATTGCGCTTGCATTCATTACAATAGAGTTTCCCTATCACCCTTAGATAAAGCATTAATGTCTTTTGTGGGTCATTCTGCCATGACTTAGCAAACTCCTCCTTGTTCAAATATTCAAGCCATTTCTCCATTTTATCTTGCTGTTTCATTGCCTCAGATTCAGGATCTGTTTTATCGATGTGGTTATACAATGATTTTGCGCCTTCTCCACCATCATGAGGATCACGCTCGTATTTATTTACACTGTCTGCCACAGAATTAGTCATTATAGGGCCATCTAAACTTTCTATATTGCCACCATTGTTCTGTTTTTTCCATTGATTGTATAGGTCAATCAGCCTCGTGCGGACAACATCATGCAGCCAAGATGTGAATTTACTGCCCTGCTCAGGATTGTAAGTGTTGCTTTTTAAAAGTTTTTTTACGATTTCTTGCGCAACATCTTCAATGTTCAGACCACATTTTTGCAGTATATCTCTCCACGACGACTTAACAAAGTAGTTTGTTTGGATTGCGAGTCGTAGTCTCTCCCAGGTTTTGTCATCGTTCTCACAGAGTTTCATGTGAAACTCTGGCGCGTTCATTTCCGCAATGGTTGGTATCGTCAACTTTTCATTCATCTACTTGCCTCCTTTGGACAAAATCTATCGTCTTCCACACCTGCACATGATACACACAACCCACAGTGGCTTTTACAAACCACTTCAACGGCGTGTCCGCAATTATTATCTCTGTTTCTCATTGCGGGTTACCTCACTTAAAAGAACGTTAATTGGGGGCAGTCAACTTCCTTGAACTCCATAATCACTTCCCTTTCTTTTTGCTCTTAGACGAAGCGTTCGCCTTGTTATAACTTTGCAGCGATGGTTGTGCGCTCATCCATTGTGGGACATCTGTAGTGCCTATATAGTACTCTTCTGGGAAACGCACATTAACCTTTACCGCCGAAAGATCTTCATCCTTCTCGCAATCACGAAACAAATACTCCAACAGCGCCGAACGTATCCTCCTTCGCATGGCCCGCACAAAAAGAGTCATATTCTCCTTGCCTAAAGACTCACTTGGGGCTGATGCCTGCAATATGTCATAGTGAATCGTATCGTCGCATGCTCCCAATTCAACCTTTATTTTCATATTTTTAGAATGCTCATTTATCTTTCTCCATGACGAATCGTGGTTAAATATTCCGCATTGCCAATCTTTCACGATGTGCGTATCCACCAATATGGAACGCTTGTGTTCCTCGTTAAAACCATCTTGCGGCTTAAATCCAATTTTTGCGCCATTCATATCATGCCACATGGTTTCTTTAACCCCGTCCTCTCCCCATATCCACTCTCCTATCATAACAAAAATAACCCTCTGCACATGTCTCAAAAGATCATGCGTCTCACAGTCATCGTATGGCCTGTTGGGTACTAAGCCATTCGGTGCAACGACCTCAATCTCAAACTCAAGCATGTTCATCTTTGTGTACCTTTCTGTTTGTCCGCATCTACAGTAGAAGACGCACAACCCACCGTTTTCTTGCGAAAATTCTCATCACGAAATTCTTTGAGTTCATCCCACTTGATGAATACGGATGGTGCACCATCGCAACCAGGAAGAACAGAATATGGATCCCATGTCCACTTCACTCCTTCTTTTGTCACAAGCATGGACACTTCATCACCAGTAAGATCAAGAGGATATTTTGACTTCTCTGCGACCTCTTCCTCTTCAAGATGTTCGCCATAAAATCGTTTCGTTACGAACGCCACCAACGCCTTCAACTTGTCTGGCGCAAAGTAATCCTCAACGCCAAGCTCTTGTCCATCAGGCAAACTGAACACCTTTGAACAATAGCAGTCGTGGCATCCATTCCCTCCGTCCCTATCATAGCCCTCATTCCAGACAGTTATTACTGGCCGCTCGTACCATTCGGCGTTCTCCTTCGGTGTAACACCAAAAGGCCAGTCAAGATGGAGGTCAACGATGAACGACCATTGACTGCAGTAATGCCACCAATGGCCATTCACATTTTCTGGTGGTTTACATTGATAGCTGGACTGAGCGTGCTTCTTTATTCCAGACATTCCCAATTCAAGTGCCTTGGTGGTGACGCGCCCGTCATCCTTTGCTGGGATTCTGCCAGTTTTATGCGAAAGCGCATCACCTACCAACTTGGTCCAATCGGCGGGCTGAAGGCCAAACTCATCATCAATCTCTCGATTGTCACCGTCCTTCGCCCACAGCTCCTTGTCATGCTTTCTGAGCGATTCTTCCGTCTCACCAAGCGATTCTGGGACACTATACGGTTTTACCTCCGGTGTATGTGCGAATGCCATCCACAGGATCGTCTTCCGTACCTTGGCCAGAGCATCCTTCGAAAGCCCTGCCCCCTCTTCTGGCCATTCTACATGTACCTTAACAGAGATCTCCGAACCTCGACTGCCCATGTGGTCCAGCTCGTACTTCTTGACATCGGCCATCTTATGCGCCGGGCCTTTGCCTTTGAACTCATACGAACGAACAGAGTACCGCCCATCATGCTGATCCGCCGACTCAATCTGCTCGGAGGCATTCGACCCAACCGTCACATTCGGATCAGCATAAGGGTCTTGATATATCTCCTCCTGCTCTCGTGAGCAAGCCACACATAGCAAGGCTATGAGGAATGAATATGCACTACCCATAGTGACTTTCGCAAGCCACTTCTGCGGCATAGCATCGCCGCATGTTCTGTCTTTGTTGCAATTTCGCATTGCGGCTTACTCCTTGTGGGATACACTTTTGATAGTATTTCCCTTGATGGGCGTATATTATACCATACTTTGGGGCTTGAAATCAATTGTAAACTTCATAAAATTTATAGTGTGCAAAATGTGAATTAAAAGTATCTACATATTCCCCTATGCAAGATATGCAGTTTATGATATAATATCGCCCATCTACCACTTCATGAAAGAAGAGCGATGCATATTTTCGACTACGACAAGGCGCTTGAATCTCTGCTGTCGCCAGAGATAATGACCCTCATTGCTGCGATACACGAATACAAAGGACGGCAGGATTTTCTGCTCAATGCGAAGGACGAGGTGCTGGATGCGCTAATCGAGGTTTCGCGGGAGAAGTCGGTTGTGGCGTCGAACCGCATCGAAGGCGTCTCAACCCCTGACTACCGCCTCCGCGATCTGTTTGACGAAGATGCCGAGCCGCGTGACGAAGATGAGCAGGCAATCTGTGCCTATCGCGAGTGCTTCACGTCTGTGCTGGCGAACTACGGTACGATGCAGCCGACGCCCGAATCTATCCTTGCCCTGCACAAGCAGCTCTTCTCGCATTTGCCCTCAGGCGGCACGTGGAAGAGCGAGGATTCGGCAATAACGGAGATGGACGGCGAGGGACGCGAATCCGCGTTCTTCCGAACGGTCACAGCAGCGGACACGCCGCTGGCAATGAACCTTCTTTGCGACGCATACGGCAAGGCGATGACGCTGGGGCGGTTCAATCCGCTGCTGCTCACAGTCGTGTTCATCTTCGACTTCCTCTGCATCCATCCGTTCCAGGACGGCAACGGCCGCATGAGCCGGCTTCTGGCACTACTTCTGACGTGCCGCGCCGGTTACATGGTGGGCAAATATGTCAGCGTGGACCAGATTGTCGAGGAGTCGCGTGCGGACTACTACGATACTCTGCGCGCCAGTTCACGGGGTTGGCACGAGAACGCGAATGACCTCAAACCGTTTGCGGAATACATCCTCAACGCGGTGCTGAAGGCGTACAAAGAGTTCGCCTTGCGGCTCGACGGACTCGTTCACGAACACACGAGCAAGTCGGATCGCATCCGTAACGTCATCGCAGCGGCGGAGGGTACGATCTCGAAGCGCGAGATCCTGGAGCGATGCCCAGACATCAGCGTCGTAACAGTCTCGGTCGTCCTCAAGCGCCTCTGTGACGAGGGCTTCATCTGCAAGACGGGCAATGGCCGCAACGCCGCCTACGTCCGCATCGAGTAACGATAATAATCACATGAGCGTATCAAACCATATTATCATACAAAAGGATCAACTAAGGGAAAACCATGATTGAAAGAGCAGAGGAGAGGCCAGAAGACAATCTGGCAATGAAAGTGTGTAAGGTAGGGGAGCCCGGTGCCCCCATCAAGAAGGCTGCATACAGAAATCAAAATGACATAGTTAGTGTTGAAATAATCAATGGCGTGACGAGTATCGAGGAGTCCGCATTCTCATGGTGTAAAGGTCTGACGAGTGTAGCGATTCCCGACAGTGTAACGAGTATAGAAGATCTGGCATTTTACGGCTGTAGCAATCTGATCAAGGTGATGTTTGGTAGAGGCGTAACGAGTATTGGCGATGCCGCGTTCAGTGGTTGTAAAAATCTAACAGGAATTTCATTTCCAAATTGTATAACGAACATTGGCAGAGAAGCATTCTCAGATTGCAATCGCTTGGAGAGAATCATAATCCCAGACAGTGTGACTCGCATCTGCAACTCCGCGTTCTCAGGTTGCACACGCTTGACGGATGTGACATTCTCAAACAACTTGACGAGCATCGGGACGTCCGCATTCTCTGGTTGCAGTGGACTAACATCAATAACGATACCAAACGGAGTAACGTGTATAGGGAAACGAGCGTTCCACAACTGTAAGAATCTGATGTCCGTAACCATCCCGCCTAGTGTGACAAGCATCGAGGAAGAGGCTTTTCAAGGGTGTGAGATGCTGACAAACATTACGATTCCCTCGGGAGTGGAGATAATCGGGCATTATGCTTTTTCTGATTGCAGCAAATTGAAGTCGGTTAGCTTTCCTCTGTCTTTAAAAGAATTTGACGCATGTGTATTTAGCGGATGCCCGATTGAAAATATTGAAATTCCCAACGGCTCCAAGTTTACTTATTCGGATGGTTGGCTTTCTGTGGACGATGGCCGAACGATTGTCATGAGAGTCAATGCCAACGGGAGGGTTGAGATTCCGGCCTCCGCAACGTCAATTGGTGACTCTGCGTTCGCGCCATGCAACCGCGAATGCAAGTTTTCGGTAGTCATCCCTGATGGCGTGGTGAACATTGGCGCGTTTGCTTTTTCTGACTGTAGCGGGCTAACCAGTGTGACGATTCCCAATAGCGTAATAAGCATCGGGGATTTTGCTTTTTCTGACTGTAGCGGCCTGACAAGCATAAAGATTCCCAGGGGCGTGACGAGCATAGGTGAATCTATGTTTGCCGGGTGCTGTGGATTGACGAGCGTATCAATTCCAGATGGGATAATAAGAATTGGGGATTGGGCGTTTTCTAATTGCAGTAGCCTGACAAGTATTATGATTCCTGATAGTGTAACGAGCATAGGTGAATGCGCGTTTAATGGATGTAACAGACTGACAAACGTGACTATATCAGGCAATGTGGCGGTGATTGGCGATTCGGCATTCCCTGAATGTAGCGGAATCAAAAACACATTCCCAATCGGTAGTGACGCCCTAAAAAATAATCGCCTAAAATTTATAAGTTACACCGGGGAATACCCGAATTTATGCGAGGGAAAACTAACTGTAGAAATCGACGGCAACGAGGTCAGTTTTGGATTAAATGGCATGTATCCAAAATTCTGGCGTTCTGGTGGTGATATAGAGGTGAAAACCATGTCGGTGACTCAGGGCTTGTGGGAGTTATCCTATCCAGATGAGTACTGTCCACAAAAGATTTTATCTTTGTTACCTGATTTGATAAAGCTCTTCAATGATAACGTACAACAGGGATGTTGTGGAGGATGCCTGTAGAATCGAACGCCGCTACTTTTGATGAACCAGACAATTCCTAAACACATGCAATAATGATCCGGACATCAACTCACCCTGCCCTGAGATTCAGCATAATGATCGCACCCAGAATCAGCAACTACGATGCTCTCCAACGTCGTCTTCAGCTCAGTCGAAAGAGATCTACGTTCCAATGTTGTTGGCTCTGACATATCTTTGCCAACTTTGGACACCAAGAACTCATCCAAGCTCGGGAACACTTCCTTTTCTGTTCCAACGTGTGAAAAGAATCGTGGTGTTTCTGAAGCAAAGACGCCAAAGACGCCATGATGCTTCCACCCATCAATACACCTCTCGTCCATCTCAACTACATCGCAGTCACGTTTGAAGGTAACGAATGAAATGACATCGACTGCTTGAGGAAGTCGCTCACGGAAAAAGCGCAAGAGCGAATAAAGCCTGAAAACAGGCGAAGGCACTGATTCGCTGGAAGAACTCCAACGAGGACGGAAATAGGCCTTTGCAAACCATATCCCTGTCTTTTCAAATTCCGTGCTTAGGAACACCTTGCCATTCAGATAATGGATCGAGAACCTAAACCCGTCAACAATCCTCCGCGTCAAGGTGTCGCCGCCAAGCCCATGTATGGCTTCATCAATGATCTCGTACATCTCCTTCGGCTTGTCGATGATTCTTTCCCCTGTTACCTTCTGCCTTTTCTTGCGTGATGGCTTTTTAACAAGTCCAAGTTGTTTGAGGATTTGCATCTCTTCTTTGTCTGGTTGCAGAGGATCGAAGAAGTCGACACCATACTTGCTTCGGTATGTCTTCCCGCATGTCGTCATTGCCGCCATAACTCTGGATGGATCGTCCTTCGTCGGCTGGTAGAAGGCATAGATCATCCGCTCCATCTTTGTAAACACCATCCAAGAATATTCCGAGCAGAACTTCCAGTTGTGGATGTTCATCACCATTTCCTGTGGGACACGCTTCAACAACGCCTCGGCCACCTTGCTTGTTGTTGAGTTGTGCAGAAGTATGGCCACAGACCAAGACCACCATGCCCAACTGTACCCTCGGTGAATTCTGGGTAGCCGACCCGCCTTGCGCTTCATCAGAAGTGCAATGATTGTCATGGCCATCGGACACCACAAAACTGCCGCCCTTATCAAAAGCGCAAACGCAAACGAGACATCAGTCTCAACGTAACGATAAGCAAGTCGAGTCATTGCTGGACCAAGCTCGCGATTGGTTATCGTACAAAGTTCTTCGTATTTACCCATCTATGCCTCCTTCAGCTATCATATAAGACGCGTATCAACACCGATTCTTGCAGCCAAACTTTTCCAGTTTCTTCCTCGCTACGCCTAACTCTAAGGTAGAGATAATCTGCTCATACACCTTATGTGCAGCCTTGAACTGTTTGGTCTCATCAAGGCGTGTCTTGCCCACGTCTGCTTCGAGACATTCAGCACCTCCTTCGAATGAATTTTACAGCAGCCCACGCCTTACTGAAGGCTGACAACATCTGTTTCTTTTTTATGGTTCCGTCAGCAAAGCATTTTAACCATGAATCGCAATATGCCGCTGCGTTCCCTAAGTCAGGGCTAACTCCACAATCATTACAAAGAACGGATGATCCTATTTCTGCGATCAATTCCTCAAATGCATAAGATGGAGTTCCGAAGACTCCATTCAGATCACGATCCAGTCGCGTTTTCTGCCCCGTCGAATGAACAAGCTCATGAAACAAAGTGCCATAATAACTTTCTGCATCTTTGAATTGCGACAAGGGCGGTACGCATACAATGTCCTTTGACGGCGAATAATATGCTTCATCTCCCCCATGCAAAAGAGACGGACCTTTCCAGTATTCTCGTACAATCTTTTCAGCCGATTCTATTGGCTGAACTTCGGCTTGGGGTACAGCAAAGTAATCGGAAGGCAAACCATCGCACTGTTCAATATTGAAAACTGCGTAATGGCGATCTACAAACACAATCTTATCCATGTCCCTGACAACAACACCGGCATCATCTCTCAATACGGCTCCCACATTATCCTTCTTCTTCGGATGTATCAAGTCGCGCCAAACTACCCATTCCGCTTTTTCATCCTTCTTGATTCTTCCCCCAAGGCGCTTGCATTGTTCAAATGTCAGGAACCGTCCAGTCGAATATCCTCGTTCAATGCAAACCAAGTTAAGCGAGAAGCAATTAAACCCATTGTAGGACCTCTTCGTGACCACATTCATCGGCGCCGTACCGTCTACCCACGGCTTCTTCCAAGGCGCGACACCGGACTTCAGGGCAGATACAATCCGCTCATACACTTCATGCGCCGCATTGAACCGCTTTGTCTTTCTCGTCCTTCTCATACTAATTGATTAGACGTTTCCCAAAAGGATTTCTTGCACTATGATTTCGTATTTCCCGTCACAGGCCGAGCATTATCAACATGCCTTCTTTTGGCGATGTGAAAACCGGCTAGACGTACCGTTCGTAAACATGGACTACAGGTCGCAGGATCATCTTCGCCTCCTCACCATGGGCAGCCCGCAGTTTCATACATACGGAGTGGATCGCACACGAGACCTTGTTAGTGTAAATCTTCTTTGTTTCGAGATTACTGTAGCCATAAACGGCACGCGCAATTTCCACGTAATTCATCCCTCCCATATAAAGCAGAAAGGCTTGTTTAGTACGCGTATCAAAAGGCATGTCCTTGATAATCGCTTTCACTTTTGAGTAGAAGGCCTGAATCTCATGCTGGCGCTCATCCTCTTCCATGGGTTCCGTACCGGAACTCGTTACAGCTACATGATTCCCAATGCTGGCCTGCGGATTCTCTCCAGCGTTGTCAGTATCATAAACTACCCATGACACATACTCATCGCCACCAGTCTTCTTGTCGACCCTTTTGAACTTCGTCCTACGTACCTGATCCTGTAAAGCATTTTTCTTTATCAACCGCACATGTGCCTCAAAATGGTCTGCGAACCCAGACATCCCTTTCGCAGAGCATTCCTTTATCAGATTGTAAAGGGCAGTACCTTGCCCGATACTGTATTCCGTATCGCCAAGTGATGAGAATCTGGGATCTGGCTTGTTTATGATTGCTAATGCGATTTTCGCCTGTTCTTCCGACATGCAACAATCGGCGCTCCCCTTAACGGTGTTAGCGTCGTCAACAGAGGTTCCTTTGGTTTCCATTGCGTGATCCTTTCTTTAGGCAGATCGGTCGCAACACCATGTTGCTACCTATGCAGCCTTTGGACACGCAAATTATCTCATGCTATCCACCGCAAACCATTGTTTGCGCGGTTGATTCCCCATGTACGTAAACGGTATAAAAAGAATGCCGCCCCGTTAGGGACGGCATTTGGATGTGTCTGAAAGAAGAATCTTTTGTGGCAAATAAACCGCTTGACGTTCTTTATCGCGGTTTTTCTTCCTCACGGCGGGTGAGTTTCTGTATTTCTTGTCGCTTTTGGCACCAAGTGCACGCTTGAATTCGTCTGCCGTCAAGATGTGCACAGGTTCCAGCCTGGCGAGTTCAGTCTTTGCGTATTCGAACACGTCGTTATGGCTTACCTTGCGCCTAGCCGCACGCTTCTTTACCTCCGGATTGTCTTTGTATTTTTCCCATATACCCTGACACTGTTGCTTGGTCTCTTCTGGGAATCGCTCTTTGGCCGAGCCGCGCCCCGGCTTTATCGCCTTCTTTACTGCCGCGCCCGTCGCCCCTGCCAGCTTCTTTACAGAGTCGTCAGCGACCTCGACTGGCACGGGCGGCTTCGCGCCAAGCTTTGCAATCGCCACATCATGGTGCAGCACGTCGCGCGCCTTGTCCAATGTGTCAATAAACTCTGCAAGTTGCAACTTTGTTTCTCGAGACAATGGCTCTTCGCACCACTCCTTCTCGTATTCAAGCAGCGAGGAAAGCTCAGAGAACATTGCAGCAGAGTCTGATCCCGTACGCACCGCAAGGTCGGACGCAGAAGCGAAATAACGCCGCATTGCATCAATTACACTTGCCCGAGCCCTTGATTCAACAGTCTCTTCCGTTACTTCCACGCCCTGGATTTCAAACGAGGGCGAATCCTTCGGAATCTCTTTATACGATTGCCATGTCAACTTTCCACCGAGGTTCATGACTCGCTTGATGATGTTTGCCGCTATTGGAGGCAATGGTCTTCCTGCCGAGCCCATTTCAGCTTCTTGACTAAGCAGCAAGAACATCTCTGCCATTGTTTTGGCTAGTTCCGTGTATTCACCTTTGCCGTATTCTTTCTTGTGATTGCGCACCGCGATATTCCGACTTTTACGAGTTGCCTCCTCAGGATTCATGCCACTGTGCGGGAAGAAATACTCTACCTCAAAATCACGAACATCCTCTTGCCCCTCTGGATAACTCGCCCATATGCGAACTTTCTTTCGGGCTGGCATACATTCGAGCTCAGTGTACAGCAAGTAATAACATGTTGAGAACTCTTTGACAAAATGTTTTATATTGTTATTGAATTGCACACACCTACGATATTCCGTTCGCAAGGCTACTATGCGTGGAAACAAGCGTGATTTGATATTGTATGCAACTTGTCCCATTGACAGTGTTGCCAAATTCACCGCCCTGCGCAACTTTTTTTCATCACCCCAAGATGCAATTCTTAATGCATCACCTAAGCTTCCTGCAAATGCCCCTGCACAGTCCTCCTCCAAATCACCACACATCAACCCATTCACGGCGCTTTCAAGCGCCCGCGTCACCCAGTTGACCAGAGCTTTGTTTTCTACTTTCTTTTCGAAATATGGATTCATGTTTCATCCTTCCTTCATGCTTGTCCGCAGATACAGCCCGAAGAGTTGGGCGACGGTGGCGGATTTGGGCATGTTGGGTTTGATTCCGTAGACGGCAAATACCGTCTTGTCATTCGCCACGTGCGCAGCTTCCAAGTCCGGGAAGCGATACATCTTGCCCCCATACATTTGTACCAGTGTGGATTCTGAATATTTCGCGTACACTTCGAGTCCTGCTCACGTGAATGTGCAACGCATAACATCTCTGTTACCCCCCCCAAAAAGGGAATTGGATATACATTACCCCTCGAGACTCTCACAAGCCTCTCCCGTAGCGTGTCACCGCACGTTCTGTTGCAACTTCCCATTACGGCTTACTCCTTGTGGAAGGCATCTCTCTTTGACAAGAGCGTATTATACCATAAATGAGGGCCTCTACGGGAAATTATAGAGAAAATCCATATGCGGCAAATGAGAAATTTTTCGAAATATACTTTTTATCTTATCTTTTTGGTGCTATTTCCTGGGGACGACTATTGGATGCTAAGTTTGTTTTCCTGTTTGTGCGGCGAGGAGGAGCTGGCAGAGCCAGCCCGGCAGGTTGAGGTTGCGGTTGAGCATCTCCATGACGTACGACCTGAAGTCGAACGGCAGGCGCCGGATCGTCATGCGACGCGCATCCGCGTC
>JAEEGL017330308.1_pt1 | contig 17084 bp, 18 predicted proteins | sample 9134231 | NCBI WGS metagenome assembly JAEEGL01 (sample SAMN16246548, study PRJNA631951) | gut metagenome | biome: gut microbiome; feature: rumen; material: fiber-attached | host: Bos | place: Iran: Karaj | collected 2018-10
CGTTCACGAGTACGCTCACGCTTATGTCGCGACAAAACTCGGTGATGAAACACCGCGGCTTAAAGGCCGCCTCACATTGAATCCTCTCGCGCATCTCGACCCGATAGGCGCGGTTATGATTTTTCTTGTGGGCTTCGGCTATGCAAAGCCCGTGCCCGTAAATGCTAGAAATTTTGCGCAGCCCAAAAGAGATATGGCAATTACTGCCGCCGCAGGCCCCGTCTCAAACCTGCTTATGGCTCTGCTTTTCGGCGTGTTTTACTACATCTTTATGATTGTTTATTCGCGCACCGGGCTGGTGTTCGCCAACATTTCAATGCTGTTCTTCAATTTTGCGGCTTATGTTAATGCGGCTCTGGCGATTTTTAACCTGATTCCGGTTCCGCCGCTCGACGGTTCAAGAATACTCACGCTCTTTCTTCCTACAGAAACGTATTTTAAGATTATGAGATACGAGCGCTACATAATGATAGGTGTTATGGTGCTTCTTCTCACCGGCGCTCTTAACGCTCCGCTCGCTTTTATCTCGGGCGGTCTGCTCAAAGGCATATTCTTTATCGCGTCGCTCCCGTTCAGACTTTTCGGCGCAATTTGACAAAACGGATTCATTATCCGTCAGGCAGGAGTAATGGTTTTGGAAAAACTGCAATACAAGCTCGAAGTTTTCGAAGGGCCTATGGACCTTCTGCTTCAGCTCATAAGCAAAAAACAGGTCAGCATCAACGATGTGCCGATTATGGAAATAATCGAGCAGTATCTTGAATATGTCAAAGCCATGCAGGAGGATAACCTTGATGTGTCAAGCGAATTCCTCGAGATGGCCGCGAGGCTGATTTACATAAAAACGCTCTCCCTGCTTCCCGTGCATGAAGAGGCGGAGAAGCTCGTTGAGGAGCTCAGAGGAGAGCTTATTGAGTACAGAGACTGCAAGGCGGTCGCAAACGAGCTCAGGACAAAGAGCACAGGTTTTGATTTCTTCTGGCGTGAGCCCGAAGAAATTGAAGCGGATCAGACATATACCAGAATTCACGAGCCGGTCGATATTTTCAAGGCCTATATTTCCGCTGTCGGCAAAGGTCTGAGAAAGCTTCCGCCTCCCGCGGACGCATTCCGGGAAATAGTGGCGCGCAAAATAGTTTCGGTCGCCTCGATGGTAAGTGTCATAACACGCAAATTTCAGTCCGGCGAAAGGCAGAAGTTCAGGTCGTTTTTTGACAATGCCTCGTCGCGCTCCGAGATGGTGGCGATTTTTCTCGCGATGCTCGCTATGGTCAAAGCCAAAAGAGTGAGCGTTGACGGTGATTTTGACAACCCCGATATTACACTGCTCAAGGGAAGAGGGGAGGAGATAGAAATTGACGAATGAAGAAATGAGAGCGGCTGCGGAGGCCATTCTCTTCGCAAGCGGCGAGCCGCTTGAGGCGGTAAGAATCGCCGAGGCGCTCGAGGTGGATACCGAAACAGCTGTCGCTGTGCTCCTCGAAGTGGGCGCTCAGCTTGACAATATGAAAAGCGGCATCTGCCTTCTGAAACTCGGCAACAAATATCAGCTCTGCTCCCGCACCGAATACGCTCCTCTCATAAGAGAGGTGCTCGAAATCAAAAAGAATATTCCTCTCTCCAACGCGGCGCTTGAGGTGCTCGCCGTGGTTGCCTATAATCAGCCGGTAACCAAAGCTTATATTGAGCAGGTCAGAGGAGTTGACTGCTCGGGAGTTGTGAACACTCTCTGCCAGAAGGGTCTCCTTGAAGAAAAAGGACGCCTTGAGCTGCCCGGCAGACCCCTCCTTTACGGCACCACACCCAATTTTCTCAGATGCTTCTGTCTGACATCGCTTGCCGACCTTCCCGAGCTTCCCGAAAAGCCGAGTGAAGAAATGACAAGCACGGATGAAGAAATCGACTCGACACAGGGCGAGCAGATAAAGAACTTCTTCCAGGATGAGATTGAGAAAGAAGCAGACGGGCAGGAGGAGGAGACGCAGGAGTGACGGCACTGTACATTATTCTCGGAATAATACTGTTTTTCATCATCCTGCTGTCAATCCGCCTTAAGGTTATCATTCACTCCGAAGGCGGGGTGGATATAGATGTAAGCTGGCTTTTCCTGAAGTTCAGAATTCTTCCAAAGGACCACGACAAGAAAAAGAAAGAGAAGAAAAAGGAGAAAAAGCCCAAAAAGGAAAAGCCGAAGGATGAAACGGTATCGGAGCAGAAAGAAAAGAAAGAGAACATATTTGTCAAGTTCTATCACAACAACGGCGTAAGCGGAGTGCTTGAGCTGGTTGAACGCCTCGCGAAGGCTCTCGGCGGAATGCTCAGAGGTGTAGGCAGGTCTTTTATCTTTGAAGAAATCTTCATCTCCCTCACCGTCGGCAGCGGCGACAGCGCCGAAACCGCCGAAAAATACGGCAAAACCTGCGCAGCCCTGTTCCCCGCGATGGGCCTTATAACCGATACAATGCGGGTGGAAAAATACAGTGTGGATGTCATTCCCGATTTTATCTCGGGAAAGAATGAAGCCCGGCTGCACACGAAGATATCGGTTATACCCAGGAAGTTAATAAACGCTCTTATCGCCTTCGGCGTGAGAGTGGTATTCAAAGTAGGTATCAAATTCCTCAAAGGCCTCAAAGGCGGAAAGCCGGGGGCAGCAGAGGAAAAAAACAATACAAAATCAATTACGAAAGGTGAAGCAAAATGAAAGAACAGTCAGCATCCGGAATTCTCGGCACATCAATCGAAAAAATAAAAGATCTCGTTGATGTAAGCACAATTATAGGCAACCCCATAAACATCAGCCCGGCAATTCAGATTATCCCTGTTTCAAAAGTCACTTACGGCTTTGCTTCGGGCGGCAGCGATTTTCCCTCAAAAAACAATCAGGAGCTCTTCGGCGGCGGAGGAGGAGCGGGCATAACCATTACTCCCGTTGCCTTCCTCGTTGTCAATAACGGCTCCGTTTCCATCAAGTACATCAATGCCTCCGAAGGTTCTGTTGAGAGAGTTATCGGTATGGTTCCCGACCTTGTTGACAAGGCAAGCGATGTTATCGCCCAGATTAAGCACAAGGATACAAGCGTGGATGCCGCCGTTGAAGATTATCTCAACTCGGTACCCGGTCAGGCAGACGCCGAATAATATACGAGGTGATTTGTTTTGCCCGCAGATAAGATACGCCTGCAGAAGTTTTTAGCGGATGCGGGTGTCGCCTCAAGGCGCAAGTCCGAAGAGCTCATCACGCAGGGCCTTGTGAGAGTGAATAACAGGGTTGCGAAGCTCGGCGACAGCGTGGATGTAAAAAACGACACTGTCACCGTTAAAGGCAAAAGAGTGTTTCAGGCGAAGAACCTTTACTACATCCTGCTCAACAAGCCCCGTGGCTATGTAACCACAACCGATGACGAGCTCGGGCGCAAATGCGTGACCGACCTTGTGGATATCAAGGCGCGTCTTTACCCTGTAGGCAGGCTGGACCGCGCTTCGGAGGGCGCCCTGATACTCACTAACGACGGCGCTTTTGCCAATGCCCTTATGCACCCGTCGCACCATGTGCCCAAGACCTACCGCGTGAGCGTCAAGGGCGATGTAACCGACGCCGAGGCAAAAAAACTTGCCGAAGGTGTAGAGCTTGACGGCAGAATGACCGCTCCGGCGGATGTTCACATTATTGAAAGGCTCGAGGGCAAGGTTATTCTCGGCATAGTTCTCTATGAGGGCAGAAACCGCCAGATACGCCGCATGCTTGAGGCTGTCGGCAAAGAGGTCATCCGCCTCAAGAGAACGGCCATAGGCAAGCTTGAGCTGGGCACACTGCCTCCCGGCAAATACCGCGACCTCACCGAAAAGGAGATTAAGTCCCTTCTTGCCTTGGCCGGAGCGGATAAGGAGTAGTTTATGCTTGTATTCAGACCCAAAGACGAAAAAGAGAACGCGGCGGCGTATGAGGCACAGCTCGATAACGTAAAATGCGGCAGGTGCGAATTCACTTACAGGGATTTGCAGATGTATGTAACCCACATTGATTCGTCAGACGATATCATCACTGAGGGTCTTCTCAGAAGCGCAATGAATTACTGCGCCGGCAGGGGAGTTTACACCTGCACCATAGAGCCCGGTATGCTTTCACCGGCCGCCCGGAGACTCGGCTTTTCACAGGAGGATTTCACTGTGGATATTCCCGAGGCTCTCACATCAACCTGCTGCCGTCACGGCGGCAATAACTGAACCGGAGTGATTTGATTGATCAGAAGTATGACCGGCTACGGCAGATGCCAGGATATAGCCGGCGGAATGAATATAACAGTTGAGCTCAAGAGCGTTAACAACAGATATTTCGATTTCACCTCAAGGCTTCCGAGAAATTACGGATTTCTTGATGAAAAGCTCAAGAGCTTCTTTATGAAAAGCCTTACCAGAGGCAAGCTTGAGTGCTATGTAACAATAGAGACGGTTGAGGAGCCGGATGTGATAGTCGCTGTCAACCGCCCCCTCATTCAGAGCTACCTCAGGGCTTACGCCGAGATATCCGATGAATTCGGCGTTGAAAATGACATTAAGGTTTCAGACCTTGTGCGCGCTCCCGATGTGCTTGCCCTGCGCAAACAGCCGGAGGATGAGGAAAAAATCTGGAACGCTGTCGAAACGATAGCCGCAGGAGCGCTCAAAAGCTTCATTCAGATGAGAGAGTCCGAGGGCGAGCGTCTGAGAGCCGATATTCTTTCACGGCTTGACACAATACTTGACCGTGTCGCCTTTGTTGAAGAGAGATCTCCGCAGACCGTAAAAGAATACAATGAGAAGCTTATATCACGCCTTAATGAGCTTCTTGCCGATACGAGTATTGACGAGCAGCGCCTTCTTACCGAAGCTGCGATATTCGCCGACAAGATTGCCGTTGCTGAGGAGACGGTCAGGCTGCGCAGCCATATTGACCATATGCGCATTTTCCTTGATTCCGATGAAGCGACAGGCAAGAAGATGGATTTTCTCGTTCAGGAAATGAACAGAGAGGTAAACACCATCGGTTCCAAGGCAAACGATACTCAGATTGCCTCAACGGTGGTTGACATCAAGGCGGAAATTGAAAAAATCCGTGAACAGATTCAGAATATCGAGTAAGGACAGTTGAAATGAAACTCATAAACATCGGCTTCGGCAATATGATAAACGCGAACCGCCTTGTGGCGATAGTCAGCCCCGAATCCGCCCCGGTCAAGAGAATGATTCAGGAAAGCAGAGAAAAGGGCAACCTTATTGACGCCACCCACGGCAGGCGCACAAGAGCCGTTCTCATTACCGACAGCGACCATGTAATACTTACCTACCTTCAGAGTGAAACGGTCGCGGGCCGCCTTAATGAAGAAGAGGAGGAACAGGATGATGAATGACAGAAAAGGAGTGCTTGTTATTCTTTCCGGCCCTTCCGGAAGCGGCAAGGATACCGTGCTCAGTGAGCTGGTAGCGAGAAATGACGATATCCGCGTTTCAATCTCCATGACGACCCGTAAGAAGAGAGAGGGCGAGATTGACGGCATACATTATTACTTCGTTGACAGGGATTACTTCAAAAAGAAGATTGATGAAGGCAGTATGCTTGAGTATGCGGAATATGCCGGCAATTATTACGGCACCCCGAAGGCTCCCGTTGACGAAATGCTCAGGAACGGAATAAATGTGGTGCTTGAGATTGAGGTGCAGGGCGCGGATAAAATCCGCAGGATGTATCCCGATGTTGTAAGCATCTTCCTTATGCCCCCTTCGCTGAGTACCCTTGAGGCGAGAATCAGAACGAGAGGCACCGAGGATGAGGAAACAATAGCCCACCGCCTTTTCATAGCCGAGCAGGAAATCCGCAGGGCGGATGAATTCGGCTATGTGATAGTAAATGACACGGTTACAGACGCCGTGGAAGCGTTTGAAACAATAATCAGAGCAGAAAAGCTGAAAGTCAGCAGAAATAAACAAATCATAAGTGAGGTAACAGGAAATGTTTAATCCCGATTTAAGTGTAGTGCTTCAGGACCACCTGAGCCGCTATTCTCTTGTAACTGCCACTGCAAAAAGGGCAAGAGAGATTGCTATTGAAGAGCAGGCAACAGGCGAAACGAGCACCGAAAAACCCGTAACAAAAGCTCTTGACCAGATTCTATCAGGTGAATATGTAATAGTTGAGCCCGAAGAGATAAGAAATATCTGACCGGTTCCGGCAATGCCCGTAATCAGCAGCGGAGGTGATAATAATGAAATTCGCAAAGGTTGCCGTTGAAGCGGCAAATTACTCCTTTGACGCCGAATTTGATTATATTATTCCTCCCGAGCTCGAGAGCGAGGCTCAGCCGGGTAAGAGGGTCACCGTTCCCTTTGGCTCAGCAAACAAAAAGACAGTCGGCGTTATATTTGAAGTCACCGGTTCTTCCGAAGGAAAGCGCCTTAAGAAGGTGATTTCCGTTGACGATGAGCAGCCGCTTCTCAGCAGTGAAATGCTTTCGCTTGCCCGCTTCATGAAAGACAGATGCTTCTGCACCTTTTATGACTGCGTCAAGGCAATGCTCCCCTCGGGGCTCGGCAGAAAAATCATAAATTCCTATGCCGCAAACCCCGATATACCTGCAGACAGCATGGAAGCGCTTGATTCCGTTTACAGAGAGTTTTATGAATTCCTCGCGGACAGAGGCACATTTGTCAGGGAAGACCTGATATTCAAAAACCTGTCGGTGCGCGCCGACAAGTCAATACCCGCATTTCTCCTTAAGAAGGGTTTTATTATCTCGCAGAGCGATTCCGTCAAGCGGCTGGGCGACGTAACAGCCGGTATGATACGTCTTCTGCCGGGCTGGGAGGATGTGAAGCTTACAGCAAAGCAAAAGGAAGCCGCGCGCGTGCTTCTTGACGCGGGCGCAGCTACCGTCAGCGAGCTTTGTTATTTCACGGGCTTCAGCCCCGCGGTGGCAAAGGCACTGGTAAAAAACGGCGCGGCGGAAATGTTTGAGGTTCCGGTTGATTATTACTCCGCCCTTACCGACGGCGAAGGCGAGCGTAAAACGATTGAACTTACCGTTGAGCAGCAGGCCGCCTTTGACGAGCTGAAAGCCAAAGCGCTTTCGGGAGAGAGAAGCACATACCTGCTTTACGGCGTAACCGGCAGCGGAAAAACTTCCGTTTATATGCGGGTTATGGATGAGGTGCTTGACTCCGGCAGGAGCGTACTTCTTCTGGTGCCCGAAATAGGTCTTACCCCGCAGGCGCTCAGCATATTCTGCAAAAGGTACGGCAGGGATGTAGCGGTTTTCCATTCAGCTCTTTCAATGAGAGAGAGAAGCGAGCAGTGGAAAAGGGTAAAGAACGGCGAGGCAAGGGTGGTTATCGGCACGAGAAGCGCGGTGTTTGCGCCGTTTGATAATCTCGGTCTTATCATCATTGATGAGGAGCAGGAGCACACTTACAAATCGGAGCAGACGCCGAGATATGACGCAGCGGATGTAGCAAAATTCAGAGCGGCTTACAATAATTGCCTGTTGCTGCTAGCGTCCGCCACACCGAGGGTGGAGAGCTACGCGGCAGCGCTGAAAGGCCGTTACGGTCTTTGCACAATCACCGGCAGATACGGCTCCGCCGACATACCGGAAGTGAAAACCGTCGATATGCGTACTGCCGAAAAAATGCAGGAATGCCCTGAAATCAGCAAAGAGCTGTATGAAGCGATAAAGGCAAATATACACGCGCACAAGCAGGCAATTCTGCTGATTAACCGCAGAGGCTACAACACCTTTGCAGTGTGCGACTCCTGCGCGCAGGTAATCAACTGCCCCAACTGCAGCATATCGCTCACATATCACTCGGCAAATAACCGGCTGATGTGCCACTACTGCGGTTACTCTCAGCCTTTCACAAAGGAATGCCCGTCCTGCGGCGAACCAAGCGTCAGGTATGCGGGCTTCGGCACTCAAAAAATTCAGGATGAGCTTGTCAGCCTCTTCGGCGATACAAGAATACTCAGAATGGACGCGGACACAACGACCGCAAAGAATTCCCACGAAAAGCTGCTCGGAGCTTTCGAGCGCGGTGAATACGATATTCTTATGGGTACCCAGATGGTTGCGAAAGGTCTCGATTTTCCCAATGTAACTCTTGTGGGAGTCATATCGGTTGATCAGCAGCTTTACAATGACGATTTCCGCTCTCTCGAAAAAGCGTTTTCACTGCTTACCCAGGTTGTGGGCAGAAGCGGCAGAGGGGAAAGTAAGGGTACCGCAATCATTCAGACACTTACACCGGAGAATGAAATAATACGTCTTGCCGCTTCGCAGGATTATGACAGGTTTTTCAAAACCGAAATCCGCATAAGGCAGGGCATGAAATATCCGCCGTACTGTGACCTGTGCGTTATCGGCGTAACAGGGCAGGAGGAAAGCGCCGTAAGAGGCGCCTGCGACGGCATCACTAAGCTTCTTTCCGGCAAATCGTCCGGAGAATACAGAAATGAGAAAATGATTGTTTTGCGCCCGGTACCCGCAAGGGTCGCAAAAATGGGCGGAAAGTTCAGATACAGAATAATAATCAAATGCAGGAATTCGGCAGGATTCAGGCAGATGATTTCCGAAATACTTAAAGAAACAGCTGCGGACAAGAGGTTCAAAACGGTCACCGTTTACGCCGATATGAATCCCGACGCCGTGCTTTGAGGTAAAAAATGGCACTCAGAAAAATCGTTGAGGTCGGAGACCCGATTCTCAGAAAAAAATCAAGACCTGTAGAAAAATTTGATGGCAGGCTGCATACTCTGCTCGATGATATGAAAGAGACGATGTATGAAAACAACGGCGTCGGTCTCGCCGCCGTTCAGGTAGGCGTGCTCAGAAGAGTGGTTGTTATGGATTGCTCCGAGGACAGAACCGGATATACGGAACTTATAAATCCCGAAATAATCGAAATGCAGGGCGAGCAGTGCGAGAGCGAAGGCTGCCTTTCTCTCCCGGGGGAGACCGGCATCACCAGACGGCCCGCGGAGGTTAAGGTCAAAGCGCTTGACAGAGACGGCAAGTGGTGTGTTTACAAAGGCACCGGTCTAAAAGCAAGATGCTTCTGCCACGAAATCGATCATCTTGACGGCGTGCTGTTTACCGACAGACTTGTACGCGACCCTATTGAAGACATTAAATGAAACGCATCGGGGTGAGCAGATGAAAATTGTTTTTATGGGGACCCCGGATTTTTCCGTTCCCTGTCTGAGAGAGCTTATCAAATCGCATAACGAGGTTACGGGAGTTTTTACACAGCCCGACAAGCCCAAGGGCAGGCACGGTGAGCTTACCCCTCCGCCCGTAAAGGAGCTTGCGCTCAGTCACGGTATTCCCGTGTATCAGCCCGTTAAAATGCGCGACGGCACGGCTCTCGCCATGCTCAGGGAAGCGAGCCCCGACCTTGTTATAGTGGTCGCCTACGGCAAAATTCTTCCCAAAGAAATACTCACATACCCCAAATACGGCTGCATCAATATTCACGCTTCCCTTCTGCCTGACCTCAGAGGCGCCGCTCCCATACAGTGGGCTATATTGCGCGGCCTTACCGAAACCGGCGTTACCTCAATGCAGATGGATGAAGGGCTCGACACGGGCGATATGCTGCTCAGAGCAAAAACAGAAATAACCGAGAATATGAACGCCGCCCGGCTTCACGATATACTCTCCGAGCTCGGCGCACAGGTTATGACCGAAACAATTGACCTGCTTGAGAAAGGAGAGCTCAGGCCCGAAAAACAGGGCGAGTGCGAATCCTTCTATGCCGCTATGCTCTCAAAGGAGCTCTCTCCCATAGACTGGAACAAAACCTCGCGCGAAATACATAATCAGGTAAGAGGGCTTTACGGCTGGCCCTGCGCCACGGCAAAGCTCGGCGGCAGGACTTTCAAAATTCACGAAACCGCTCTTACTGATGAAAGGGGCACCTTCCCCGGAGAAATAACCGAAAAAACGGATTCAATCAAGGTCTGCTGCGGCGACCTCAGGTGTATAGAGATAAAAGTGCTTCAGGCAGAAAACAAAAAAGCCATGAAAGCCTGCGATTATCTCAGAGGCAACCCGATAGAGCAGACAAAGTTTGATATATAAGAGGTAAGACTATGTATTATTACGGACTCGACTTATACTATTTCCTGCTGGTTATTCCCGCGCTTATCCTCGCGTTCGGCGCGCAGATTCTGGTTAAATCAACTTATAAGAGATACAGCGGAAAGCCCAATTCAAAAGGAATTACCGGCGCGCAGGCAGCTCAGGCGGTGCTCAAGTATTACGGCATCAACGATGTTGTGATTCAGCCCATAGGCGGCACGCTCACCGATAATTTCAACCCCAAGAACAATGTGATTTCACTCTCAACAGGCGTGTATTCATCCAACTCAATCGCCGCTGTGGGCATTGCCTGCCACGAGGCGGGCCACGCGGCTCAGCACGCTGAGAATTACAAGCCGATACAGGTAAGAAACTCCATAGTGCCCATCTGCAACATAGGTTCGCATCTCGGCATTCCTCTCGCGATTCTCGGAGCGTTTCTTACCCCCTACTGGGCGGCGTTCAGCTACCTTGTTTACATAGGTCTCGCGCTTTATGCCGCGGTTTTCGTTTTCCATCTTGTCACTCTCCCCGTAGAGTTCAACGCGAGCCGCAGAGCTCTCAAGGTTATTACCGAATCCGGGCTTCTTTACGGTGATGAGTATTCGGGCGCGAGAAAGGTGCTTACAGCTGCCGCTATGACCTATGTTGCGTCTATGCTTGTAGCTCTTGCCAATCTTCTCAGGCTCCTGCTCAGATTTGCCGGAAACCGTAAACGCTGAGCGGACTGCCGCAATTCCCTCTTAAGGAGCATTAAATGAAAACAGCTAGACAGACAGCTTTTGAAGCCCTGCTGAAAATTCATAAAGACAGCGCCTTTTCAAATCTTGCCGTGGACAGCGTATTGAAGGATAATCCCGGCCTTGATGACAGGGATAAGGCCTTTGTCACAAATGTCATTTACGGCACGCTTGACAGGCTGATGCTGATTGATTACAATCTCAGCCTCTATCTCAATCAGCCGCTCAAAAAGCTAAAGCCCGAGCTTCACACGATACTGAGAATGGGAGCCTATCAGATTTTGTTTATGGATAAGGTGCCTTCTCACGCAGCGGTGAGCGAAAGCGTCGCTCTCGCCAAGGTCAACAAATCCGCCTTTGCCGCGTCGGTTGTGAACGCGGTGCTCAGACGGGTGGCGGAAAACGGGCTCAGATACCCCGAAACAGACGAAAACTCAACCGAATATCTTTCCATTAAATATTCCTGCCCCGAGTGGCTCATTGAAATGTGGACTCAGGCGTACGGCTTTGACAATGCTCTCGCCCTCGCCGAAAAGGCCATGGATGTGCCGCCGCTCACGGTCAGAGTAAACAATTTGAAAACGAACGCGGAGGACCTCACCTGGAAGCTTGCCGAGGAGGGCGTCATCTCAGAAAAAGTGCCCGGAGATGACAGCACTTTAATTCTGAAAAACGCCGGTTCGGTAGAAGCCCTGAACGCTTACAGAGAGGGATACTTTCACGCTCAGGACAAAGCGTCTCAGCTCTGCTGCGAGGCTCTCGCTCCGGTGGTCGGCGACACGATATTCGATATGTGCGCCTCACCCGGAGGCAAGACTTTCACCATTGCCGAAATAATGGGCAACACAGGCACAATAAAGGCGTTTGATATTTATCAGTCCAGAGTTGACTTAATCAGAAAAGGGGCGGAAACTCTCGGCATTACAAATGTTATTGCGACCCTTTCGGACTCATCTCTGTATAACGAAAACTTCGGCACGGCGGACAGAATACTCTGCGATGTGCCCTGCTCGGGTCTCGGCATAATAAGACGTAAACCCGAGATAAGATATAAAAACGCGCCGGATATAGCCAATCTGCCCGAAATACAGTATTCAATTATCAACAACGCGTCGCGCTACCTCAAAAGCGCAGGGCGTCTGGTTTATTCCACCTGCACGCTCAACCCGGCCGAGAATGAGGATGTCTGCGACAGATTCCTGCAGAATCATCCCGATTTCAGCGCCGTTTCATTTCTTCCGCATATCAGCAGGCACAGGCCCGATTATAAATACCTTACTCTTATGCCGCATATACACGGCACAGACGGATTTTTCATTGCGGTATTCGAAAAACACTGAGAGGTTAAATGGATATTCTATCTTTGTCCTTTGACGAACTGTCATCGGCTTTCGCGGAAAACTCAATACAGGGCTTCAGGGCAAAGCAGGTCTATGAATGGCTTCACAGGCACCTTGCCGTTTCTTATGATGAGATGACCAATCTGCCCAAGGCTCTCAGAGCCGAGCTTGCGGAGAAGTTTCCCATAAATACCTGCAAACCCGAAAGAGTGCAGACTGCGTCCGACTCAACCGTCAAGTTTCTTTATTCGCTTTCCGACGGGGAGTTTATAGAGAGCGTGCTTATGAAATACAAATACGGCTATACCGTTTGCGTTTCATCACAGGTCGGCTGCAAAATGGGCTGCCGCTTCTGCGCTTCGGCACTCGGCGGATACAAGAGAAGTCTTACCGCCGGAGAGATTCTATCGCAAGTTTACGCCGCTCAGCGCCACGCGGGCGAAAGAATATCCCATATTGTTCTTATGGGTATGGGAGAGCCGATGGATAACTTTGAAAATGTGATGAAATTCATCTCGCTCGTTACCGATGAAAACGGCATCAATCTTTCAATGAGAAATATTTCTCTTTCAACCTGCGGCGTACTGCCGGGCATTGAAAGGCTGATGGATAAGCGACTTCAGCTGACTCTCTCGATTTCTCTTCACGCGCCCAATGACGCGATACGAAACGCCATAATGCCCGTAAACAGGAAATATCCCGTGGATGAGCTGCTTGCTCTGTGCCGCAGATATGCCGAAACCACATCAAGGCGCATATCATTTGAATATTCAATGATGAGCGGAGTGAACGACAGCGACGAATGCGCCCGCGAGCTTGCGTCAAAGCTCAGAGGAATGCTCTGTCACGTGAACCTCATCCCTATAAACGAAGTTGCCGAGAGCCCGTTCAGGCCGAGCTCTCAGGAGCGTATAAAAAGCTTTTCCGCCATTCTATCCGCAAGCGGAATAAGCACAACAGTCAGAAGAAAACTCGGCTCGGACATTGACGCGTCCTGCGGCCAGTTACGATTAAAGTCAATCAGAGAAAGGGGGAATTCCGATGCTTCTCGCAGCTAAGTCCGACGTCGGAAAGCAGAGAGAAAACAATCAGGATTCATATTCCTTCGGTGAGATAATGCCGGGTGTGTGCTACGCTGTGGTGTGCGACGGTATGGGCGGCGCCGCCGAAGGGGCGGTTGCCGCGAGAGAATGTGCCGAAATAGTCCGTGAAAGGCTTACCGCCGGATATTTCGACGGCATGAGCGACATCATGGTCAGGTCTCTGCTCACCTCGTCAATTGAATACTCCAACCGGCAGATTTACAGTCTTTCTCTGTCTGACGAAAAATACGAGGGCATGGGCACCACCGTTGTTGCCGCGATTATCACAAAAAGCTATGTTTTCATTTCGCACGCGGGAGACAGCAGAGCTTATCTTATTAACCCCGATGCCCGCAACATAATGCAGCTCACCCGTGACCATTCCGTTGTGCAGAGAATGGTCGAGGACGGCACCATAACCGCCGCGCAGGCGGCCGATCACCCAAAGAAGCATCTTATAACCAGGGCAGTCGGCGTTGATCCCGAGGTGCGCACCGATTACTGCCAGGAAGAGGTTGAGCCGGGTGATATTATCCTGCTTTGCACGGACGGGCTCACCAATTACCTTTCAATCGGCGAGCTTGCGGAGGGCGCGTTTAACGCCTCTCTCGAGGAGTATGTGACAAATCTTGTGAACAAAGCTAATGAAAACGGCGGCGGAGACAATGTGACCGTTGTTGCCGTAAAAGTCTGATAAGGAGGAAATCGCTAATTATGGATAACTACACAGGTAAAAGGCTGGACGGTCGCTACGAAATACAGGAGGTCATCGGTGTAGGCGGTATGGCTGTTGTTTACAAGGCCTATGATAATATTGATGACAGAATCGTCTCCGTCAAAATACTCAAGGATGAGTTCCTTGCCAATGAGGAGTTCCGCCGCAGATTCAAAAATGAGTCAAAGGCAGTTTCACTCCTCTCACATCCCAATATAGTCAAGGTTTATAACGTTAATTACGGCGACAGGCTGCAGTATATCGTTATGGAATATGTTGAGGGCATCACCCTCAAAGAGTATATCGAGCAGCAGGGCAAGCTGGGAATAAAGGAGACAATTTATTTCACCACTCAGATTCTCAGAGCCCTTCAGCACGCCCACGACAAGGGCATTATCCACAGAGATATAAAGCCGCAGAATATTCTTTTGCTCTCTAACGGCAATATCAAGGTTACCGATTTCGGCATTGCCAGATTCAGCTACAGCGACACAAAGACAATGAACGATTCCGCCATAGGCTCGGTCCATTATATAAGCCCCGAGCAGGCGAGAGGCAACTCCATAGATGAGAGAACCGACATTTATTCTGTGGGCGTTGTGATGTATGAAATGCTCACAGGCAAACTGCCGTTCGTATCCGAAAACAGCGTGTCCGTTGCTCTTATGCAGCTTCAGAATGACGCCAAGAGCATAAGGGAGATTAACCCCAATATTCCCGTAGGCCTTGAGCAGATAGTCAAGAGAGCCATGGAGAAGGATACAAAGCAGAGATACCAGACCGCCTCCGAGATGCTCCTTGACATTGAGGAGTTCAAGAGAAATCCGAATATAAGATTCAGGCAGGATTATTTTGTTGATTCCGATCCTACCAAATTCGCTTCCGCAAACGCGCCCGCGGCCCCCGTTGTGCCCGACAAACCGGCGAAGCCCGCCGCAAAGAAGCCCATTGCCGCGCCGGAGGAAGATGATGACGATGATGAACCCGGAAAGGGTAAAGCAGGGTTCATAATTGTGGGAGTGCTTATAGGATTGCTGGTGCTCGGCATAATCGCCTTTGCCGGTCTTTACTTCTTCACGGATGTGTTTACAAAAGAGGCGTCATTCGTGCCGAGCTTCACGGGCCTTGACTATGAAACGGAAATCAAGGACAACCCCGAGTTCAAAGATTATACATTTGAGATAGTATATGAAGAAAACACCCTGCTCAATAACGGTATGGTGTTTGACCAGAATCCTCCCGCCAACAGGAAGGCCGATGCCTCAAGCAAGGTTATAACTCTTTATGTTGTCAATAACAGTGAGCCTGTTGCCGTGCCCGATGTAAGCGGAATGATGTGGGAGGCGGCGCAGACGGCACTTGAAAACAAAGGCTTCAAAGTAAACCTTCTGCCCACGGTGAGCGCCACCATAGATTACGGCACAGTTATCAAGACCAATCCTCCCGCAAACACAGAGGCGGAGCCTGGCTCGACGGTCACTATTTATTATGCGAGCGATGAGGACCTGATAGAGGTTCCCGAGATAATCGGCTGGGATTACAATATGGCAAAAGAGCGCCTTGAATCCATGAGGCTTGCCATAGACACAAACTACGAAGAGAGAGCCAGTGACCAGCCCAAGGGCACGATTTTAGCCCAGAATCCCGAAAAGGGTGATAAGGTCATAGAGGGCACAAGAATCGCGGTTGTCGTCAGCAGCGGTGTGCCCGAGGTTATGAAGGCCGATATAACCGTTGAGCTGCCCGACAGGAACTCATATCTCAGCTGTGATGTTTATGTAAATAATGAGAGAGTTATAAGCACCTCGCTTCTTATGGACGGCAGCAAGCACAAGTTCTCAATCGAAGGGCAGGATGAGGCCGCTTCTGTCAAGGTATATATTGACAACAGTGAGTATTATTCCTGCACCGTCAACTTCACCCGCAACCCCGCGACCGTTTCCAATGAGCATTATGCAAACAGATATACTCCCGGCAGCAGCAGCGGCGGCACGGCAGCCGTTCTTCCCGATGTTACGGGCATGACCCTCGCTCAGGCAAGGGGCGCTCTTGCAGCAAGGGGATTCAACAAGGTTGAGGTTAAATACAGTCAGGTCAATGACGCGAGCCGCAACGGGGTTGTGCTCAGCCAGAGCCCCGAAGGCACCAACACCAACTCTATTGTTGACCGTATCACGTCCTCAATTTCAACCGATACCCAGATAGTGCTGACAGTAGGTCAGATGGAGGGAGTATAAGGTTAATAATAATCTTTATATAATAAACAGCAAAGGAGAGAGAAAAATGAATAAGGAAGGAGTAATACTCAAAGGTATAGGCGGCTTTTACTATGTAAGAGCGGATGATGACGCCGAAATCTATGAATGCAAGGCAAAAGGGCTTTTCCGCCTTGAGGGCATTAAGCCACTCGCGGGCGACAGAGTGACGATTTCGCTTAATGAAAACGCAGAAAACACAATTGACACCATTCACGAGCGTACCACTGTCATGACAAGGCCCCCTGTTGCAAACATTGATAAGCTGTTCATCATTTCATCCACTATTGAGCCGAGACCCGTGCTTCTTATCATCGACAAGCTTACCGCGATTGCCGTTGACAAAGGCATAGAGCCTATAGTAGTTTTCACAAAGTGCGATATGGCAAACGGAAAGCGCTACGCCGATATTTATAACAGGGTAAATATAAAGGCTTACTGTGTATCCTGCAAAACGGGCGAAGGCATTGACAGCCTGAAAGCCGAGATAGCGGGTCACATCAGCGCTTTCGCCGGCAATTCGGGCGTTGGTAAATCTTCGCTTCTTAACGCCATAGAGCCCTCGCTCAACCTTGCCACATCGGAAATCAGCGACGCGCTCGGCAGAGGCAAACACACCACACGTCAGAGCGAGCTTTACGAAATCTGCGGCGGCTTTGTTGCGGACACTCCGGGCTTCGCCTCAATTGTTTCGGAAGACAGCGAGTATGTTGACAAAGATAATCTGCCCTTTGCTTTCAAAGAGTTTGAGCCGTATCTCGGCAAGTGCAGATATTCAACCTGCCGCCATGTGAATGATATGGGCTGCAAGATTATCGAAGCCGTGGAGATGGGCGAAATCCC
>JAEEGL012923617.1_pt1 | contig 17083 bp, 17 predicted proteins | sample 9134231 | NCBI WGS metagenome assembly JAEEGL01 (sample SAMN16246548, study PRJNA631951) | gut metagenome | biome: gut microbiome; feature: rumen; material: fiber-attached | host: Bos | place: Iran: Karaj | collected 2018-10
CTTTACTGTATCTGAACCAATATCTATACTTGTATAAATATTTCTCAAAATATCATCTCCTATAATCTATTTATAATTATACTATAATTTAATTTATTTGTAAAATAAAATAAGAAAAAAAGAACCTATTTAGTTCTTAATTTCAAAATATTCACCTGAATCTAGATACAAAATACCTTCTTCACCTCTAAATTGTTTCAACATTTCTACATAATTGTTAATTTTAGTAAATGTTTTTAATGTTAAATATACATAATTACCATCATTCATCGTAAGTAAAAATCTTTCTTTATCAACATCATTAGGTGTATATTCTATATCAGATATTCTATCTAAAATATCTTTATCTACTTTAACCATTGTATCAACAAAAGATGAATATATAGTATCAGGAACATAATTAACTAAATATGGCGAAGTAATATTAGAAGATCTTGTAGTTTTATCTAGCATAACTAAACTAGATATTTTACTATTATAAAATAGGTGTCTATTTTCTTCTATTTCAATATACAATTTAGTCCATTTTTTATATACTTTAGCATCATAAATATTTTCATCTTTTATTAATAGTTTTTTTATTTTAAAATTAGGTATTTTAATAAGCTTAGGATAATCACTTATTTTAGCAACATCCATAATATATGAATCGCTTAAAGAATCATTACCAGTTATATATATATTAGTAACTCTCATGCCAAAAACAAATTTAATGCCTAAAATAATTAGTATAAGTACTAATAAGAATTTAAACACATTTTTATATTTAATTTTTACCTTTTTGCGATTCTTTTTCATAATCTCACCTAATCTACAAATTCTTGTTCAACTTTCAATGTTATATTATATTTTTCTTTAACATCTTTTTGAATATCAGTTATAAGTTTTTTAATATCTTCACCACGTGCATTTCCCTTATTAATAATAAAATTAGCATGTTTTTCAGATACCTTAGCACCACCTACAGATTTTCCTTTATAACCAAGTTCTTCAATTAGTCTTCCAGCATAATCACCTTCCGGGTTTCTAAATACAGATCCTGCTGATGGATATTCTAATGGTTGAGACGCTAATCTTCTTGCACGTCTATCATTTATTACTTCCATAATAGCATTTTTATTGCCTTTTTTTAACGCTAATTTAGCTTCTAGGCATATATAATTAGGATGTGTTTTTAAAAAACTAGTTCGGTAATGAAATTCTAATTCATGATTATACATTGTAATAACTTCTAAACTTGGTGTTAATACTTTAATACTTTTAGTGATATATCCCATATCTGAGTTATAAGCACCAGCATTCATATATATAGCACCACCAATAGTACCTGGTATACCAGTTGCAAATTCAAATCCTGTATAGCCTTCTTTTGATATTTTCATTGCTGCTTTAATAGTTGATACACCTGCACCAATATTAAATTCATTCCCTATTTGTTCAAATTTATCAAAATGTGATAGCTTAATTACAATACCATCATATCCACTATCATTAAATATTAAATTTGAACCATTACCTAATATCATATATTTAATATTATTTTTATATATGTATCCCATTAATCTTTTTAATTCATCAATACCATTAGGAATTACTAGTAAAAGTGCCTTGCCACCAACTTTATATGTTGTATAATTTTTCATTAAAGGTTTTTCAATTACTTTACCAACCTTCAATTTTTTTACTTCTTCTATCATATTATCCTCTTTTCATCATGCCCTTCAACTCTTTATATATAATATCGGAACTATCTTTTATTGCCATTTTAGCAAGATTAGATTTCATTTCATCTTTTCTATCTTCATTAAAAATTAATTCATCAATAGCTGCTATTAATGTATTTTTATCTAAATCTTTTTCCATAATCATCATGGCAGCATTAGAATCAACTAAATCTAGTGCATTTATATATTGATGATTATTAGGTACATATGGTGATGGTATTAAAATGCTTGGTATATTTAACGCGAGTATTTCACTTAACGTAGATGCTCCTGCTCTTGTTACCATAACATCTACATTTTTCATAAGACCTACCATATTATCTATATAAGTTACTACCTTAACATTAGAAGGTATATCACCTACATTTAATTGAAAATTTTTACCAGTTACAAATAAAACCTCATAGTCCTTACCTTTAAAATTAGGTAATGATTCTAACACAATTTTATTCACCGTAGCAGCACCTTGTGACCCCATAACTATAAGTACAAGTTTTTTAGAATCACTTAAACCATATTCTTGCTTTGATATTTTCTTAGCTTGAATAGCATTTGTAGCACATGGATTACCTGTCAAAACAACTTTAGTTTTTTTGAAATATTTTTTAGAACTTTCAAAAGAAACGCCTACTAAATCTACATATTTTGATAAGAATATATTTGCCTTACCTGCAATACTATTTTGTTCATGTATAAATGTTTTATATCCTAATTTATGCGCAGCTAAAATCAATGGTACAGTAACATAACCACCAACGCCTATTACAATATCAGGATCAAATTCCTTAATAATATTTTTACATTCATAATAACTTTTTCTAAAACAATTTAATACCTTAATATTTTTAAATATGTTTTTATTTAATCCATATACCTCTAGTGATTTAAATGGGATATTTTTACTTGGAACAATGTCTTTTTCCATACGATTATGTGTCCCAATATATAAAAACTCACTATTAGGTTCTTTTTCTTTTATTTTATTTATAATAGCTAGAGCTGGATATATATGTCCTCCAGTTCCACCAGCGCTAATTAAAACTTTCATGTAACCACCAACTTAATTATACCAAATTATATGCATTTTATCATCTTTTTAGATTAATCATTACATATATAGTCTAAATTCTTCAATGTTTTTATTTGTTCATTATATGTATCTTTAATATCAAATATATCTTTTACTTCATCAGATACTATATCTAGGTCAAAATCATATGTAATTTCCCTGCCAGATATAGAAGCATTAACACCATTAAAAGTATTATAAGCTTTCATACTAGCTTCTAAATCAACATCTTGATTATATGATTTTGTTATCTTTATTTTTGTTATATTGCCATTAACATATTCAAATATATATCTATCTACTTCTTCTATTGAAGCAGTTTGAACAGTTCTTTTACATTCAGAAGTTAATATACCACTTCCGGCTTTACCAAAGCATCCAGTAAAAATTAAAGGTAACAACAAAATTAAATATTTCTTCTTCATAATTACTCCTTTATAAGTGATAAAGATACTTTACCATTATCTTTTATATCTATAACATAACAATCAACTATATCACCTACTGTTAAGATATCACTTGGATGTTTTATATATTTATTTGTTATTTTAGATATATGTACTAATCCATCATCATGCAAACCGATATCAATAAAAGCCCCAAAATCAACTACGTTTCTAACTGTTCCTTGCAAATGCATGCCTACTTTTAAATCTTTTGCATTCAATATATCACTTTTTAAAATTGGCATTTCTAGTTCGTCTCTAGGATCTCTGTTTGGTTTTTTCAAAGATTTTATAATATCTTCTAATGTATATATAGATACATCATATAACTTGCTATATTCATCTATATCTATATTATCTAATTTATCTTTTAACTCAGAAGAACCAATATCTTCTAATTTAAAACCTAAATCACTAATAAGTTTATATGTAATATCATAGCTTTCTGGATGTATAGATGTCCCATCTAATATATTAGTTCCATTTAAAATTCTTAAAAATCCAATTGCTTGTTCATATGTCTTTGGTGTTAATTCTTTTTTTATATCATCACGAGATTTAAACATACCATGAGTATTTCTATATTCAATTAATTTATCAATACTTTTTTTAGTTAAACCCGAAATATATTTTAATATAGATTTGGAAGCCGTATTAATGTTTACACCAACACTATTAACTGTCTTTTCTACTACGAAGTCTAATCTATCTTTTAACATTGTAGCTGATACATCATGTTGATATAGGCCTACACCAATACCTTCTGGAGGTATTTTAACTAATTCTGCAAGCGGATCTTGTAATCTTCTAGCTATTGATACAGCACTTCTTTCATTTGGAGAAAGATTTGGAAATTCTTCTTTAGCAACATCTTCTGTACTATAAATAGATGCCCCTGCTTCTGATACGATAACAAATTTACATGTTAAATTATTTTCTTTAATTAGATTAGCAATTAAACTTTCTGATTCACGAGATGCAGTTCCATTACCAATAGATATAATATCAACATTATATTTTTTAATTAAATCCAATAAAACTTTCTTACTTTTATCCAAATTTGATTCATTAGATGCGAATGGTTTTATTACAGTAGACTCTAAATATTTACCTGTTTTATCAACAACCGCTAATTTACAGCCATTAATATATCCAGGATCTAATGCTAATACAACCTTTTCTTTTATAGGAGGTTGTAATAATAAAGCCTCTAAGTTCTTACCAAAATTAAATATAGCTTGTTCATCTGCAATGCTTTTTAAATCACTTCTGATTTCTCTTTCAATAGACGGAAATATTAACCTTTTATACGAGTCTTTTATAGCGTCTATTACTATATCTTTAACTAAAGATGTTTTATCTTTAATGATTCTATCTTCTAAATAATCAAATATGGGTTTTGTATCGATTTCAATAGAAACTGTTAATATAGATTCAGCCTCTCCTCTATTAATAGCTAAATATCTATGAGGTTTTATTCTATTTAAAGCTTCACTATAATCATAATACATCTCATATGTCTTGTTTTCATCCAATGCATTTTTCTTTAATTTAGATCTTATAATTCCATTATTATATATAATTTTTCTTATGTATTTTCTTAAATAAGCATTATCACTAATCCATTCAGCAATTATATATTTAGCGCCTTCTAAGGCTTCTTCTTTAGTTTTTACATTATCATTTATATATTTAGATAATAATTCATCTAAATTATTTACTTTAAAAGACATTATTATCTTAGCAAGTGGTTCTAACCCATTTTTAATAGCTTCTGTAGCTTTTGTCTTTTTCTTTTCTTTATAAGGTCTATAAATATCTTCTATTTCTACTAATTTAGTAGCAGCATCTAAAGATTTAGAAATATCTTCAGTTAATAGGCCTTTTTCATCTATTAATCTTTTAACATCTTCACGTCTTTTAGATAAGTTACATTCATATGTATACACTTCACTAATCTTTTTTATATCGTCTTCTAAAAGTCCTTCTGTAACATCCTTCCTGTAACGTGAAATGAAGGGAATCGTATTCCCTTCTTCCAATAATTTTAAAGTTTTTTCTACTTGGGATATTTTAATACCCAATTCTTTACTTATATTTTCGATAATATTATTCATTAGTTTCAGTCTCTACTTTTCTAAGTAGTGAAGCGTCTTGTAAAAATTTAATTATTTCATCTTCATCAAATGGTCCATCAAATGAATATGATACTTTATTATTACCAACAACAAGTAAAGCTGGTGCGATTATACTTTCTTTAGTTTCTTCCGTAGCATTCATAAGTTTTTGTTTTTCTTCTTCTTCCATATTTTCTAAAGTTATAAGGTATGTTTTAATATTACTTCCTTGAAACATTTTTTCTAATAATTCTTGTGTAGCAGTACAACTATCACAATTACTATTAGTTACGAATACCAATTTATCTTTACTACCTTCTACTATTGATATATATTTATCAAGTTTAATTTCAGTCATATGATATGTGCTTTTTGATAATTTAATACCTAAAAATATAATAAGTGCGATTAAAACCGGTAAGATATATTTAACCATACTTACTATCTCATTATTTCTTTCAATTAATTCTTTATCTTTCCTTCTCATATTACCACCTATCCTAAAATAATTATATCATAATTTATCCTTTTTTGGAAGTAAACTAGCTTTTTTAATGATATTATATCCATATTTATTTTTTAGTTTATCACAAACATTATCTATCTTATCGTTTTTCTCCATATTTTCGGTGTCTTCAAATAAATCACGCTGATAATTTGTCTTAGATGTAAGATTATCTAATCTAATACCTATAAGCCTTATCGGTTCATTAGTATAGCATTCATCTAATAGTTTTTTAGATATTTCAAATATCTTAGCAGTACTATTAGTAGCATTAGTTAATTTCATCTGATGAGTTTTAGTTTTAAAATATTGATTTTTTAATATTATAGCCACCGTATTTGTATATTTAGAAGAACTTCTAAGTTGTAATCCTAAAATATCAGATAAATTATTTAAATAATCATATAATTCTAATTTATTAAATACATCGTGATCTAATGTTATCATTTTTGACATACCTTTTGATTCTCTATAAGAAGAGTCAACAATCTCATTATCTATACCATTAGCATGTTCAATTAAAGACTTAGTCTGGCTTTTAAAATAATATTTCAAATTATCATATGAAGAATTTGCTAAATCCCTAATTGTCCTAATACCTAATTGATTCAATTTTTCTTTTGTTTTTTTGCCTATCCATAAAAGTTCACCAACATCCATTGGAAACATTTTTTCTTCAATCTCATTTTTAAATAATGTATGTACTTTGTCTGGTTTTTCAAAATCTGATGCCATTTTCGCACATAATTTATTATTTGCTACACCAATATTTACAGTAAATCCTAGTGTATTTTTTATCTCGTCTTTTAATTTATATGCGAATTTGATAGGATCGCCATATAAATTATATACATTTGTATATTCAATGAAACATTCATCTATTGAAAATTTTTCTATATCTGGTGTATATTTACTTATAAGTTCAAATAATTTATCACTCATCTTTTGGTAATATGGATAATGTGCTTTAAAAACTAATAAATTAGGAATTATTTTTCTAGCTTCATATAAAGACATGGCTGTTTTAATTCCTTTCTTTTTAGCTGATGGTGATTTAGCTAAAACTATACCATGTCTTAAACTTTCATCACCACCAATAACCGCATCTAAAAGCCTTATATCTTTTTCATATCCTTCACTTAATAGTAACAATGCTTCCCAAGATAAAAAAGCATTATTAACATCAATATGCATAACTATTCTATCCATATTATCACCTACATTTATTATAGCAAAATATAAAAAAAATAACATCCAAAGATATTATTTATTTTTTACAGCAACTACTGCATATACAATTAATGCAATTATTAAAAATACAATTACAACTATATCCCAAAACATATTTATCTACCTTCCTTTATTTATTATAACATATATTTTCTAATATTACTATATCCCAATTACAGATAAAAATCCTAGACTTGATAATATTATATATGCGGATAATATAATACCAATAAGGCCAAAGAATTTACCTATAAGACCACGATTTGCAAATCCTGTTATACAAAGTAAAAACGCAAAACAGGCAATAAGTGGTATTTTTGCGAATACATAATCATAAACAAAGTAAGAAAATAATGATAATAAAAATCCTATAAATGCAAATGAAAATATCATTTTGAAAAATCTTAATACAACAAATAAGATTAATACTAATACACCAAACGCGACAATAAGTCCTAATCCCCCAAATTCACTTAATAATATTCCTTTAATTCCTTCCATTTTATTCACCTCTATAACTTTCTAAAAACTTACTTAAATTATCTGCCACTTTAGTTGGCAATATTTCTTCTAATTCTTCTTTAGAAGCCTCTTTTATTTTTTTAACTGAACGATATTTTTTTAATAGTTCTTCTTTTCTTTTGGCACCTATACCATCTATATTATCCAAAATTGATGTAAGTGCACCTTTGCTTCTTAATGTCCTATGATAATTGATAGTAAAATTATGTACTTCGTCTTGCATACGTGTAAGATAATGAAATAAATTACTAGTCTTATCTATTGGTATTTCACTATCATATATAAGTGATGATGTATTATGCTTATCATCTTTTTTTAAACCTACGATGGGTATATTAAGATTAAGTTCATTTATTACTTTTAAAGCAACAGACATCTGTCCTTTTCCACCATCTACAACAATTAAATCTGGTCTTTTTAAATTATCTTTTAATACTTTAAAATATCTTCTATACATAGCTTCATACATAGTCTTATAATCATCATTTTCGTCAACTGATATTTTAAATTTTCTATATTCATTTTTATTTGGTAATCCATTTTCAAATACTACCATACCAGATACATTAAAGCTACCAAATAAATGACTATTATCGAATATTTCTATACGATCTAATTTATCTAATTTTAATATATTTTTTAATTCTTCATTTGCTAAAACAGTTCTTTCTTCATCGCGTTTAATTAAATCAAATTTTTCTTCTAAAAGCACTTTTGCATTATCTGATGCCATATCTATTACACTTTTTTTAACACCTTTTATAGGTGATATAACTTTAACATTCAAATAATCACTTAATAAATTAACATCAACGTTATCAGTTACTAATATTTCTTTCGGCAATAAAACATCCTTTTCATAGAAATATGATATATATCTGGTTAATTCTTCTTCTATAGAATCTATAAGTGGCCATATCTTATAATGTCTACCAACTATCTTTGAACCTCTTATAAAAAATACTTGTACACAAATATAGCCTTTATCTTCAAAATAACCAAATACATCAATATCAATATTATCATTGATTTCAACTTTTTGTTTTACTAATGTAATATCTATATAATCTAATAATTCTTTATATTCTAATGCTTTTTCATAATGCATTAGACTGGATTCTAATTCCATTTCTTTTTTTAACTTTTTAATGACGATATCTGCGTCGCCCTTTAAAAATTTTATAATTTCTTCTTCCATTTTACTTATAATATCTGGATCTATCTTTTTATAGCAGTATCCTAGACATTCACCTATATGATAATATAAGCATGGTTTTTTAGGCATGTTTTTACACTTTCTTAAAGGATACAACCTATTTAATAAATTAACTGTACTTCTAGCCGCTAAAACATTAGGATAAGGGCCATATAAATGGGTTTTATTTTTTCTTAAATTAATGTTTCTAACAATTTCTAATCTTGGATATTTTTCTTTTGTTAGTAATATATATGGATATGATTTATCATCTCTAAGTAAGATATTATACTTAGGATCATATTTTTTAATTAAATTAATTTCTAAAACCAAAGATTCAGTATTAGATGAAACTACTATATATTCAAAATCACATATATCCTCTACCAATCTTTTTGTTTTTCCTTCATGAGTCCTATTAAAATAAGAAGATACTCTTCGTTTTAAATTTTTAGCTTTACCAACATATATAACATTCCCATCTTTATCTTTCATAAGATAACATCCAGGGCATGTTGGTAATAGTGATAATTTTGCCTTTATCTTATCCATATAACCACCTATTATTATTATATCATAAAGTTTTTATATCTTTTAACAAATTTATCTGTTATGTAAAATGATGTATCATGTAGAATGTATGGATAATACTTCTCCATATCATTGTCTTTCAATATATCATCAAAATTAGTGACTTTTTTTGAAGTTACTAATTCATTTAGTTCAGAAGTTATTTTTATATTTGTTTCATCATCTATATATAAATATTCACTTGCTTCATCAAAATAGCCGTAGTCCCTCATTTTTTTATATATCTTCCAAGATGTACCATGTCTTAAAGTCGCGTTTATTATACCCTTATGATTTATAAAAAGAGTTGAAAACGCGCGTATCATAGGATATATTCTTAAATTTTCCCTTCCATTATCAAATGATAACCAATCAACAATATTAAGTGTATCATCTTCAAATCTAAAATTTAAATACCAATCTTTACCTACATATATTAAAGAATCTAAGACCATATGTTTATAAAACTTATTATAAATATCATCATCATATCTGGTTTTAGCCATCTTCTTAACCATATTAATATATTTTTTATACACTATTATATTCATAGTACCACCACATGAAGTATTATACTATATTTTTATTATTTTTTTAATATCTATTTTGTTTTCTTTTATATATGAGATTGTAGATTTTATAAGAATTAAAAAAGGAATTGAAAGTATTATACCTGGTATTTTAAAAAGTGTAGATAAAGACATTACAAATAAACCTAAAAGTGGATTTATTTTATTATATTTTCCATAAACAATAGGTGTGATTATATAACCATCTAATAAGCCTAAAAATAAATACGTTATGGATATTCTAACGATTATACTAGGATCTAATAAAATGGTTAGAAAAATAGTTATAATACCACCAAAATAAGGAATCATATTTAAAATACCGGCGAGTATTCCTACTAATAAAAAATTTTTATGTCCAATTATTAAAAAAACTATAGTATATTCAAAAAATGATATGACACTTATCTTAAATAAGCTATATACATATTTTGTTATTTCATTATGGATATATTCTAAATAATTATATATTTTATATTTCTTCATATAACTTTTTATATTATCCATATAAGATAGAAAATAAATGAAGCTCACAAGACTTATTATAAAATTAACTACATAACTTATAGATATAGATATACCATTTATGATAGTATCATAATTAAATAATTTGCTTATGAAATTAAGATTATATTTAATAGATAAATGAGTATAGTATTCTTTTAATAATTCATATAATATTAACCCCTCACTACTTATGATAGGAATAAGTATTTTTATGAAAATAAATCCTATACTAAATATCAATAAAACAATAACTATAATACTAAAATTAGGTATTTTTTTATCTAACTTCTTTTTTAAAGGATATATTAAATATGCGATTATAAATCCAATAATAAAAGGTAAGCAAATATTCATAAGCTTACCTATAAAACCATTTTTATATAACATATAAATCATTATTATTATAATAATCTTATACACTTTTCCTACTTTCTAGTAGAATGGTAACTGGTCCATCATTTATTAAAGATACTTTCATATCAGCTTTAAAAATACCAGTAGAAACATTAATATGTTCTTTTAACTTTTCATTAAAAATATCATATAATTTAATTGCTTCATCTCCATTTAAAGCCTCAATATATGATGGTCTTCTACCCTTAGTAGCGTCTCCATATAAAGTAAACTGAGATACACTTAATATAGAGCCATTTATATCTTTTACTGATTTATTCATTACACCAGCTTCATCATCAAAGATTCTTAAATTAACTACCTTATCTACCATATAATCTATATCTTTTATAGTATCATTATATGTAAATCCTACTAGAATTAGTAATCCTTTTTCAATTTGACCAACAACTTCATTAGAAACTTCAACTTTAGAAGATAGAACTCTTTGTACTACTATTCTCATTTAAGCATTCTTTCTACATCATTAACTTCTTCTATAGATTTAATGTCACCTATAAATTTTTCTAATTCTTCTAAATTATTAACGATAAGTGTGATTTCATAATTATAAGAATCATTAGTATATAAGTTATTAATACTTTCAATATTAATAGATCTATTCGATGATTTAGATATAATATCTAATAATATATCTTTTTTACTTAATGTATGAATGATAATAGTTGTTGGGTATCTTTTTGTTATTTCATCATTCCAATGAACAGGTATAAATCTTTCTTCTAAATCATTAACATTAGGACAGCTACTCCTATGTATTGTAATACCATATCCTTTAGTTATATATCCTATTATTTTATCTCCTGGTACTGGTTTACAACATGATGCAATATTGACTTTAATCTCATCAATGCCATTAACTAATACATCATTTTTAATATTAGGTAGGACTATTTCCTTATTCTTTTTAATAACAGGAGTTTCATCCACTTCATCTAAATCCCTTATTAAAGATATAGGACTTATTTTATTATTACCAATATTTATATATAATTCATTTAAATCTCCACATTTGAAATCTGATATTAATTTATTTATATTTTCATCAACTAAAAAATCATTTGCAGATATTTTTTTCTTTCTAAGTTCTTTTAGTAATAGTTCTTCCCCTCTTTTAGCGTATTCATCTTTATCCATACGGTTAAAAAATGCTTTTATTTTTCCTTTAGCGCCTGCAGTTTTAGCCATATTAATCCATTCACGATTAGGTCCTAATGAATTCTTATTTGTATTTATTTTAATAATATCATTATCTTTAAGCTCATAATCTAAAGGTACTATCTGATTATTAACTAACGCACCTACCATTTTATCCCCAACATCAGAGTGAACACGGTAAGCAAAATCAATTGGAGTTGCACCCTTAGGAAGTTCTATTACATCACCTTTAGGTGTATATACATAAATAGTATCATTAAATTCTTCTTTCATAGAATTAACTAATGTTTCATCATCAGCATCCTCATTTTTAAGATCAATGATGGATCTAAAAAATTGTAATTTTTGTTCCATCTCATTTTGCATAGCTGCAGAAGACATTGATTTATGTTCCTTATATGACCAGTGAGAAGCAAATCCATGTTCAGCAACTTCATCCATCTCATAAGTTCTTATTTGAATTTCAAAAAAATGTCCATCTATACCAAACACAGTAGTATGCAAAGACTGATACATATTAGTTTTTGGCATAGCTATATAGTCTTTAAATCTTTTAGGAATTGGCTTAAACTTTGAGTGTATGATACCTAATGCTTGATAACAATCTGCTTCTGTATCTACAAACACTCTTAGAGCAAGTAGATCATATATATCACTAAAACGTCTACCTGTATCAAGTTTTTTATAGATGCTATATATACTTTTTGCTCTTCCCTTTATTTCATGTTTAATTGAATGTTCATTTAAGATATTGGAAACTTCTTCCTTCATCTTAACTACTAATTCATCTCTTTCTGCTTTTGTTTGATTTAACTTTTCTACAATATCAAAATATACTTCTGGTTTTAAGTATCTCAAGCACAATTCTTCTAATTCACTTTTGATATTATTCATACCAAGTCTATGTGCTATAGGTACTAATATATCTAATGTTTCTTTAGCTTTGGCTTTTTGTCTTTCTAAAGGTATAGCCCACAATGTTCTCATATTGTGAAGCCTATCTGCTAACTTAATTACGATTACTCTAACATCTTCTGTTAAACCTACTAATATTTTTCTTTGATTAGCAATTGAAGCATCACTATCATAGCCATTAAAAGAAATATTATTTATCTTAGTTACACCAGAAACTAAATTAGCTATTACTTTTCCAAATTTCTTTTCAATTTCTTCATATGTTGCATTTGTATCTTCCAAAACATCATGTAATAAACCTGCACATATTGTATCAACATCTACTTTAATATTAGCAAGTATCAATGATACTTCTATTGGGTGATTTATATAATCTTCACCCGTTAAACGTTTTTGACCAAAATGTTTTTCACATGCATATTCGTATGCCTTCATCACTTTATCGATTTCTTTTTGAGTCATATAAAGTGATAACTTTTGTTTTAATTTATCTATCATATTAAACACTATCCTTCTTGTAATAATCCGCGAGTACTAAACTGTCTACATTAATGATATCATCAACCATTTGATAGAGTAATAAATCATAAGAGTTTTTCCATTTTTTTTCTTTCAAATAATTCCAGATATCAATTTCTTCTATACCTTTATAACCTTTTCTTATTAATTCCATTTTCTTATTCGTTAAGGCCGGTAATAATCTTTTATATAATTCTTTTAAATTAGCAAATTCAATATCCATATATCCTCCTTTAAGAAAAAAGACATAAGTCTTTAACATTCATCATTAAACTTATATACATAATTACCGTTTATATTAAAAATACATATATATTCATCATTACTAAATTGTTCATTTGTAACTGGGTTTTTAATCCCTTTTTTAATAAAATTTTCATCTATCAAAGTCTTTAGGGTAAGTTTCATACTACTTCCAACTTCTGGTAGTAATGATGCATTACCAAGGGCCCAAGTTTCAGCAGATTCAATAAATGAATTAACTTGTTCATTATATAATTTTTGTTTATTTTCCTTAATTATTTTTGTCACAGAAGATGTACCAATTAAAAACATAATTGATAAAACTAATAATACTCCCATAACTTCAACTAAAGTAAAACCCTTTTTCATATTATCACCATATTAATTATATCATTTTGCATAGAAAAAATCTACATAATGTAGATTTATCTTAGTTTTCTTTCGTCTTTCTCAATCCTTTTAAGATCGTTTTCTGTAAGCCCAACATCACGAATGTCATCAACATAAGAATATACTTCGTCCATACCACCTTCACTGTATGCCCTAGCTATATTCGTCTGATCATCATCAAAATGTTTTGGTTGAGAAATATTAGTCTTATAGAATAATTCTTCATTTTCTAAAGGTTGGAATACTTCATATAATTCTTCCCCAGTAACAATAACATCATCTTGAACACCTTTTCTATCTTTATTCAAATTAAAGGCATTTTCATAAGCTCTGGTACCAATATACAAAGTTCTTAATGTTTTATAATTAGAAATATTCTTTTTAATTTTTTCAATTATAATTTTTTCTTCTTCACCCTTAGCTTCACGATAAGAAAGTAATTTATTATATAAATAATCACTTATGTATTCATTATCATGAAGATATTCAACATATCTTTCATTTTTAGCGGATTGTAATAGTCTTCTTAAATCTTCCTTAAACATATGTGTTTCAGTAGAAACATATCTAGGATTACCATTTTCTAAAGCATCTTTAATATACGGAACGAAAGATTCATCTTTATTAGTTATTACTCTAGTTGTATAAGGAATACCATCTTTTTCATAATATATAAATAGATTATTACTTAATCTTAGATATTCTTTCAAATAACTTTTAATTTCTTCTTCATCATTAAAACTAGAAGTGAAACTATCAATATTAGCAATAATATCTGTAACAACCCAATTAACGTCTATATCTAATGCGTCAAAGTTAATTTTACTAAGTCTCCCTATTGGGGCAAATCTATACTTTGTCATATTATCACCTAATTAAATTATAACATATTTTTATAAAAAACAAAAAATAAAGGATTTCCTTTATTTTTCATAATCACATGAACTACATTTTATCTTTTTATTTTTTTCTACTAACATAGATCCACAATTAGGACACGCTTCTCCTATAGGTAAGTCCCAATATGCTTCATTACATTTTGGATAGTTATTACATCCATAGAAAATTTTACCTCTTTTTGTTTTCTTTTCTATTATCTTGCCACCACATTTTAAACAGTCACATACCTCTTTTATGATGCGCTCCTGTGGCTTTATATATTTACATGTAGGATAATTAGAACATGCCTCAAATTCACCAAATTTACCCATTCTTTTAACCATAGGAGATCCACAATTAGGACATGTCTCTCCTGTTTCTTTTGCTTTTGTTTTTTCCATTCCTTTGAAGGCATCTTCAACTAATGGCTCAAATTCATTATAGAAATTTGATAATGTTTCTATATTATCTTTTTTACCATCGGCAATTAAATCTAGATCCTCTTCCATAGATGCAGTATATTTGACATTTATAATATCGCCAAAAAATTCATTTAATTTATCATTTGTATCAAAACCTATCTCTGTAGGAATAAATTTTTTCTTATCTAATGTTACATAACCTCTATCTTTAATAGTAGTTACTATAGTTGCATATGTAGATGGTCTACCTATACCTAATGATTCCATTTCTTTAATTAATGAACTTTCTGTATATCTAGGTTTAGGTTCAGTAAAATGTTGTTTTTCTTCTATAGAAGAAGTTTCTAATACGTCATTTATACATATATTAGGTAATATATTTTCTTCACTATCTTCTATATTATATACTTTAGTATAACCATCGAATTTTAATGTTGAACCATTAGCTTTAAATATATAGTTATTATTATCTAATAAGATAGTTTTAGATAGTGACTTACTAGGTGCCATTAGACTTGCTAAAGCACGTATATATATTAAATTATATAATTTATATTCATCATTAGTTAAATATTCTTTAATAGATTCAGGAGTTCTTGAAATACTTGTAGGTCTTATACCCTCATGGGCATCTTGCATATTTTCATTGTTTTTTTGTTTATGCAAAAAGCCTACATATTCATCACCATAAGTATTTTTAATATATTCAAATGTATCATTAACAAATGATGGACTCATTCTTTCTGAATCTGTTCTCATATAAGTTATTAAACCAGTAGTTTCGCTTCCGATATTAATACCTTCATATAATTTTTGTGCCACTGACATAGTCTTTTTAGCAGTAAAATTAAGTTTATTACCAGCAACTTGTTGTAATGTTGATGTCTTAAACACAGGTTTAGAAGCTTTTGATACTTCTTTTTCTTCACTGCTTATAACTTTATATTTAATGTCTAACTTAGATAATATATTATCTGCTTCATCTTTTGTATGAATTTCTAATTTTTCATCATTATATTTTTCTAATTTAGCATCGAAATCTTTAAAATGAGATTCTATTGTCCAATATTCGGCAGGTATAAAAGCATTTATTTCTCTTTCCCTATCTACGATTAATTTAACAGCTACTGATTGTACCCTACCTGCAGATTTACCTGAAGTTTTTGACTGCATTAATTTACTTAATCTAAAACCAATTATTTTATCTAGCATCATCCTAGTTTCTTGTGATTTTACTAGGTTATAATCTATATCTCTTGGTTCTTTTAAGGCATTTATGATAACTGATTTAGTAATTTCATTGAATTCAATTCTTTTATAATCTTTTAATCCTAATGCCTCTTTTAAGTGCCAAGATATAGCCTCTCCTTCACGGTCTGGATCGGTTGCGAGATATACAAATTCATTTTCTTTAACTAGAGTTTTTAACTCTTTTATAACTTTACTTTTACCTTTTATATTTTCATATGTTGGTTTAAAATTATTATCAACATCAATACCTAATCCATATTTACCTGAATTAGCTAAATTTCTTATATGACCCATTGATGCGACTACTTTATAATCACTTCCTAGGTATTTTTCAATTGTTTTTGATTTAGCTGGGGACTCCACTATTAATAAATATTTGGACATATTCTCTCTCCTTTAACCAATAATATATTTATACTATTCTTTTTAAATTATGTC
>JAEEGL016153342.1_pt1 | contig 17083 bp, 12 predicted proteins | sample 9134231 | NCBI WGS metagenome assembly JAEEGL01 (sample SAMN16246548, study PRJNA631951) | gut metagenome | biome: gut microbiome; feature: rumen; material: fiber-attached | host: Bos | place: Iran: Karaj | collected 2018-10
GTCATATCTACGGAACCGATGCTGAAGCGGTAGTCCGCCAAAACTTTTTCGACGCTGTCCAATTTCGCCTTGACGCCAGGAAGCTGTTTTTCCAAGAATTCAAGAGTCTTTGCCGCTTCGGCACTTCTCATTTCCACATTCTGGCGCAAATAAGTCCTTGCAATAGTATTCAAGATAGAAGCAGCCCTATCGGAATAACGGTGGTTGTAGCTAGCTTCAATAATACCGGTCTGCTTGCCTTTTTCACTCACCTTAAGAGCTTGCTTCAAAGCATTCACCGTCCTAAGTTCGCTATTCTGAGAAAGTCTAAACATCTGTCCCGGCAAGGCAAGCATCTTAGACACGCGAATATCAAACGTATCTCCGCCATAAGCGCCCCTAGCCAATTCCCCGATTTTCGCCGTCAACAAGACCTGCTCGTCGGGCGAAATGACTTCAAATGAGTCAAGGGCTGTTGCTCTAGCTTTCCATTTTTCTTCACGTGCAATCTCAGGGATGTAAAGGGAGTCCAAGTCCATTCGCCCTTCACGGTGGAAGAATCGATCACCAGCCCCTATAGGAGTCGCACTAAAGCAAAGATGTTCAGCACCGACAACATAGTTTAAAACCATGCGGCTCTTGATGAGTTCGATTTCAGCATCGGCTGGGCTAGCCACGTCCAAGAGAGCACCCATGTCACCCATCGCTTTACCGGCCTTGTTTCCTTTGACATCAATCTGCAAAAGAACATCGCTCGTAAACTGAGGACGGAGCCAGTTGGATATACCGAACCCAACAACGGCACCAAAGAGGATGAACATAAGCAAGGTGAATTTTTTGCCCCAAAGAATCATTATTGCTTCGAGCAAAGTGATTGTATCGTTAGCCTGATTCGCTTGTGTTGCGACTTGGCTTATAACTTGTTTTTCTTCTTTTTCAGACATACCTTTTCCTGAGAATTAGGCAAACAATCATTGAAGCTTATTTGCGTAATGTAGCCTATTATTACAAAAATAGATTATTTCAATTTATCTGTCATTTAATATTTATCGTTTAAATAAAAAAATTAAAAAAATTATACAATTTTCATTCAAAAAAGAAAGAATCCACATTGTTTACACAACATGGATTCTTTTCTATAGGGAGGTGAATTCCAAAGAACTTATTGGATTCACACTCAACTACTTACAGATTGCATTACTTAGCGAACGGAACAAGTTCCACGCGACGGTTTTCAGCTCTGCCAGCCTTAGTATCGTTGTCGGCAATCGGCTTGGAGCTACCATAACCAACAGCACGGAGACGATCCTTCTCGACACCACGCTTCTTGAGGTAGGTCACGACAGCCTTGGCACGATTTTCGGAGAGCTTCTGGTTCTTCTTATCAGAACCCTTGTTGTCCGTGTGGCCCTGAACTTCGAGGTTAGCTTCAGGAATCTTCTTCATCAATTCTGCAATATCCTTGAGCGTAGCATAGCTGCTCTTGGTGAGCTTTGCAGAACCGGTCTTGAACTGGATACCCTTCTTGAGCTGATCAAGGTCTTCCTTCTTGTTGACCGGGCAACCCTTTTCATCAACGCGAACGCCAGGGAGCGTATTCGGGCACTTGTCGATAACATCAGGCACGCCATCCTTGTCGAAGTCCGGCAAGCAACCGAGAGAGTCAACAGAGTAACCAGCCGGAGTACCCGGGCACTTGTCCTTGAAGTCAGCAATGCCGTCCTTATCGGTGTCGAGCAAGCAGCCAGTAGAATCTACTTCAACGCCAGCCGGAGTATTCGGGCACTTGTCGAGGAAGTCAGGCACGCCATCCTTGTCGTAGTCAAGCGGGCAACCCTTAGCATCAACAGTGATTCCAGCCGGGGTGTTCGGGCACTTGTCCTGAGCGTCGCCTACACCATCCTTGTCGAAGTCAAGCATGCAGCCCACAGAGTCAACAGCGATGCCAGCCGGAGTATTCGGGCACTTGTCCTTAAGATCGACAATACCGTCCTTGTCGGAGTCAACGCGAGCAAGAGAATCAGCCAAAGCACGTTCACGAGCGAGTGCGACAGCGTCTTCAACCGGGCAACCGTCGGCATCGACTTCGAGGCCCTTAGCAGTGCGGGCGCACTTGTCATCACCATCAGGAACGCCATCACCGTCGGTATCCTTCGGAGTTCTCTTAGCATCGAGAGCAATGCTCAAGAGTGCTGCACCGGAGATAAGCGGAACGCTGGAGTAACCATAGTAGTACGTGTCACCATCTTCGGTTGTGTAATGGATAATGTGATCCTTACCACCATCAATGTCTTCGTCGTGATCAAAGCCGGTCTTGAAGAGACGGACAGCCACTTCGAGGCCGATAGCGAATTCAATGTTATACGGGAGGTGGAAACGGAAACCCGGAGTGATGAGCATCGGGTCCACCATCGGGTCAAACTTGTAGTGACCAACGCTCTGCAAACGCATTTCAGCAGAGAATTCGAGGAACGGAGTCATCCACGGAAGAGCGAGCCAGTTGATACCCGTGCTATAGACGAGCGTGTTGGTCTGATCAGTGTTGATCGGATAGACATAGCTTGCAGCGAGGTTCCATGTAATCGGAGCACCCATCTTGGTGAAGTCGAACGAGAATGCAAGACCTGCACCAAAGACAAAGTCATCTGCAGTGAACGGATGCGTGTAGCCACTTCCATTCAAGTACCAAGCATGGCGGGGACGCACACCGGCAGCCTGTTCACCCGTCGGGATATAGAGGTCGAGCATAAGGGCTGTCTTAAAGAAACCCGTGCTGTCAGAGGCAAACGGAAGACCGATCTTAGCAAAAAGATCCAAGTCACCGCGGCTTGTCGTCCACATGTTAGCAGCACCAGCAGGACCGTTGGAGTTTGCGTGTTCATAGTACACCGGGAGAGAAGCTCCGATATCGATGAAGTCCAATACGCCCAAGCTTACGAAAACATTGCCGGCCTGAGAGTAATCTACATCGTTGAACGAGTATCTTTTCCCGTTCTTATCCATATAGATACCACCGCGAGACAAGCCCCAGGAGCCAAACGAAATATTTCCGCCTGTACCAAGGTTGACTTGCCACTGTCCCAGAGTTTTTGCATTAATCTGATGCAAACCTTCTGAGCCGCCCATGATTCCTGCCTGTGCAAAGGCGAGAGTTGTTGTTAGCAGAGCTAACGAAGCGACCTTCTTCATTGTTTATCCCTCTTTTGAGATTGATTGGTTGTTGAATTCTGTTTGTTCCTTCCCACTCGAATTTTCGTCTATTTTTGAATCTTTTTGACTGGATTGCATCAAGACGGTTTTATTAAATTCTTCTGGAGTCGTGAACGTCGGAACGATTTCATGCAGCGCCTGAATAGCAACTTCATCGTTGTTTTCGGCTGCAGCCCCCTTGAGTTTCCACAATTCGTTAATAAACTTCGACGTATCAATATCGATTTGCTTTCCAATGAAAATAAGCTTGTTCTTCGTTTTTTCCAAGCCTTCTTCATCCATCAAAAGCTCTTCCTTGATCTTTTCGCCCGGACGAAGCCCTGTGAACTTGATCGGCACATCCTTGTACGGAACCTTGCCATACATGCGAATCAAGTTTTCAGCAAGCGTCACAATCTTTACAGGCATGCCCATATCAAGCACAAAGATTTCACCACCATGAGCGATACTAGCCGCTTCAAGCACAAGGCTCACCGCTTCAGGAATCGTCATAAAGTAACGGATAATATCGGGATGCGTTACAGTAACAGGCTTGCCCTGTTCAATTTGACGTTTGAACAGAGGAATAACACTACCGTTACTGCCAAGCACGTTACCAAAGCGAGTGACGACAAATTCAGTATTGCTATCCTTTTGCAAGGACATAAAGCGGACAATCATTTCGCAACAACGTTTCGAAGCGCCCATGACGTTCGTCGGATTCACCGCCTTGTCAGTACTGATCATAACGAACTTCTTTACGTTGTTAAACATAGAAAGCGTAGCCACGTTGAACGTACCGACAACGTTGTTCTTAATCGCTTCCATCGGATTGTTTTCCATCAACGGTACATGCTTGTGGGCAGCAGCATGGAAAACCACTTCCGGGTGGTATTTCTTGAATATCTGGTTCATGCGGAAATAATCACGGACCGAGGCAATAATCGTCACCAAGTTCAGCGACTTGCCGTATTCCATGACCAGTTCCTGCTGGATATCGTATGCGTTATTTTCGTAAATATCAACAATGATAACTTGTTTAGGATTATACTTGGCAATTTGACGGACAAGTTCACTACCGATGCTTCCGCCACCGCCAGTCACCATACAAACTTTATCTTCAATATAGGCCCGAATATCTTTATTGTCAAACTTGATCGGATCGCGACCAAGCAAGTCTTCGACCTTGATATCACGAATTTGCGTTGCAAAATTCGTCGTGCCATTTCCAACATTGGAGCTATCCAAAAGTGTTCCAATAAAAGGAAGCACCTTTACCGGGAGACCGGTCTTGCTACAGAGGTCTAAAATAGTTTGGCGGTCTTTAGGCGGGCAACTTGGAATTGCAAAAAGGATCTGTTCAATATTCTCCAATTTTGCGATTTTCGGAATATCACTAGTCCCACCCGCAACAAGCACGCCTTCAAAAGGCTTGCCGATTTTATAGCGGTCGTCATCAATAAGGCAAACAGGGTAAATATCTGCGGCAGCAGAAGTTTCAAGTCCCTTTTCTGCATCATTCGTGCTGTAACGGATTTCACTCAGCAAAAGCTTAGTCGCGTTACCGGCTCCGATAATCATGGTACGTCTTTTTCGACCTTCGATTCGACCGGTTTCCGTAAGGGAAATGAACGCGTTCCTGAAAGCGTAACGGAAAAGAGACACGCCGATACAGGCAATTATAGTTTGTACGAGAGCGAACTGCCAGTGCAAGTCACCCTTTGCGATGTAGAAAAAAATCTGCGTTGCCAAAATACCGGCAACGATACCTTTTACGCAACTCAAGTAGTCAGAACGATTTAAGTATCTCCAAAGTTTGTTGTAGGCGCCAAAGAAAAGCAAGCTCCCAAAGCACATGAGAACACTTAAAAAGAACATTGCCAGCAAATCAGTTTTGCTAATGCGATCGATAGATGAAAAAAGGAAAAAATTTGAAAAGAGGCCGGCAACAACAACTATAAAAGCATCCGCTAACGCTAAAATACGTTTACGAACTCTAAAATTGACAAACAGTTGTGTAATTTTCGCCATACTTACGTTCATATTTTATCTGCTCTTTGTAAAATATCACTTAAAAAATAGTTATAAAATGCTACCAATGCAAGGTAGAACGGACGAAAAACGCCCTAATATCGCCAAAAGTCAAGTCTATTTCAAATGAAGCATACCTCCCGATATAGCTAAATGAGGGTGAAATTGTGTATTGGAGCGGGGCTCCGTGGATAAATTTTTTGCGTTGGGTCTTGTACGGGTCATCTATATCGCTGCCATAGTCAATCCCTTTCCAAAGCCATTTGTTGTGAAGCCCGAAAAAGAACTTGGCCGCATGGTTCCAGTGAAGCTGGCCGTACAAAGTCCAATCAATGGCAAGAGAATTCGGGCCGTTCGGATTCCCCAGCGGAAGCCCAAGATGAGCAATCTGGCCACGAGCCGTATCGTAATGGCAATAAACAAAGGGTTCTACGCGTGCAATTTCGGCAATAGAACCTAATTGAAGCAGCCTACCCTTCACTTCAGTATCGTGAGCAACTTGCGCACCCAACATGGCGGCCCAACGGTTATTACTGTAACGGTTCTGATAGACCGCATAAGGCGATTCCATGTCATCAAGGAAGAATTCACCATAAACGCGAGCCTTTTTGAACAACTGAACATTCATGTCAAAAGCGAGTGCGCCATTGTTCACACGTTCAGAGTAATTCCCCTTTTCAATGAAGAGCGGGACTATTGGAACCAAAAGCCAAGGTTTATTTTCATTGTAAAGAATTTGCAGTTCGGAAATGCCTAAAGTAAATCTCCCCAAAGAGAGTTCGTAACGATGTCCGTAAAAATTGCGATCGTTCAAATTATCTTTGCTGTAACTCCAAGAATTCACACGAAGATCGGCATATACGCTATAGACTCGCAACGGTCCGAAAACGAGATCCAGTGAGAGCATATTGTAAGGAAGAGCAAACTGATTGAGCGAAAGATTATTGTAATACCCAGGCCCCCAGTGCAAGACATCACGGGCAAGCTGTGCCCGGACCCAACCATAGTTAAGTCCAAGGTGAGCACGGTAGCGTGCATAGCTCACGTAATCGATTCCGCCGTCCCCCTTATCCTTGGACTGGACGTCAAAAACTTCATGGTCATAGCTTTTCGGTTTCTTGGCCGAATGCCCTTCTGAATAAATCCTCGCATCCAAGTCGAAGTCTAGGGAATCGGCAAAACCGCGGATGAAAAGCCCCCCGTCAATAGCGGGCCAAATCGTATCGCCTAACGCAGATGAAGACTTGTAGTCAACACCTAGAATCGGACTTACAGCAATGGCGAACTTGTGAGAAGAATTGCTGTCATTCTTAAAAAGAACCATCGCGTCGGAATTGTTCTTTTCGAAATACTTATGGAATGTCGTATCACGACGCGGATAGGTGAAAAAATGACGCCCCTCGCCCACCGTCTGACGATGATATTCCATCAGCATTGGAGCATAATCCAGCCCACGCAAATTGCGGGTACGCTCCGAACCTAAGACCGGAGAACGCCCCGATTCCGCAAAAGCAATTGAAGCTAAAGCAAGACCAACTAGAAGAGCTTTCATAAACACCTCGCGAATGAGTTATTCTTCGGCATCCTTATCAATAACTTCTGCAGCGGAATCTCCACGGAGTGCAACAAGACGAACACCGTCAAGAGTCAAATAAGGATCGTATGTATCAATAATTTTTGTATGTCCCACGACGGTCCGTCCCCAACCTCCCGTTGCAAACACAGGAACATCCTTTTTTCCCATTTCCTGCTTGATTTTTGCAACAAGCGTTTCGAGTTCAGCCATGAAACCGAACAGAAGCCCCGCTCGAATAGCATCATCGGTATTGTTCGCGATGAGTTTTTTTGGCCATTCAATGCTTACCGGCAAGAGTCGAGCCGCTTTTTCCGTAAGCACATCAAGACTTGCACTAATCCCTGGAATAATGATACCACCAGCAAAGCCTCCATCCTTCATTACGTCAAACGTGGTCGCCGTTCCCATGTCAATGACGATCGCATCGGAAAGTCCGCGCTCCCGGAGAGCGATAACATTGCAGAGGCGATCAGCACCCAGCGAACTCGGATTCGGGTATGCAATCGGGCAGTTGAGGCAATTTTCTGAACTCACCACCTGCACCGGACGCTTGAGAAGCGTTTGAAGAGCCTTCACCCAAGGGCGTTCCAGCGAAGGCACCACAGTAGAAAGTCCTACATGCGTAACAGATTCCGGTTTGATTTTCGAAAAATGAATGAGACCACCGACACGGTTCATCACTTCATCCGAAGTCGTTTCCTTGCGAGTCGTGAGCCTCCAATGATCAACAACTTTGTCACCCTTGAATATACCAAGAACAGTATGCGAGTTGCCTACATCAACAACGAACGACAAAGATTTTTTCAAATTCTTTTTCATCGCGGAAAAATATAGTAAATAGCAGGTATGGGGTGTGAGGTCAGTCGCCTTCGGCTCCCTTTGAGGTATGAGTAAAAGCAGCATTATTCGACTCAAAGCGAAGCGACCCCAAAGCACAACGTGCGACTCCAAAGGGCGAAGCCCGACCTCAAAGCTCCAAAAACGCTTGTTTCAGTTCACGTGTTGCGCGTTCGGGGTCATCGGCTTTCATGATCGCCGAGACGGCACAAATTCCAGCAATGCCAGAGCCCTTAAGAATATCTATGTTGTTCTTATTGAGTCCGCCAATCGCATTGACCTTAATCGGAACAGCATTCACTATTTCCTTGAGCGTATCAACGCTGGTAAGAATCGTCACCACCTTAGTTGTTGTCGGGTAAATTGCACCAACGCCTAAATAGTCTGCACCCTGCTCGTAAGCTTCAAGCGCTTGCGGAACAGTCTTTGTCGTCGCGCCTATTATTTTATCCGCACCCATCAACTGACGCGCCTCTTTCACAGGCATATCAGTTTGTCCGACATGCACTCCTTCAGCACCGACCGCAAGCGCCACATCGACGCGATCATCAATAATCAAAGGAACACCGTAACGCTTGGTAATTTCATGCGTAGCCGTAGCAAGTTCCATGTATTCACGAGTTGAGCGGTTCTTTTCGCGAAGCTGAATGAGCGTCGCACCGCCTTTACAAGCGGCTTCGACCGTCGGCAAAAAGCGTTCAGGAGGTACAGAAGTGCTATCGGTAATGAAATAAAGCGTAGTATCTAACGATTCCATATTGCTCAAATTAGCAAAAAAACGCCATTTCCACATTGGAATACTTCTTTATAGAACTTTGAAAGTGAGTTGCGTCACAGAAAAGTAAGTTTCTATTGTATATTTTTACCCAAAGCAGCAAAATTGTTTTGCATTTCTAAAAAATATGATTCAATGAGGCTGATTATGACTACGACTAATACACAATCTCGCCGAGGGGTGACTATTATTGAGCTTATGGTGGTGTTTGCCATCATGGGGTTCCTTGCAACAGTCGCTGTGCCCAAGTTCTTTGGCGTGGCAGAAAAGACTCGCGAAAAAGTGGACTTGCTCAAATTATACTACCTAAGAGACGCTTTGAACAAGGCGCTGATTGAAGACTTAGATGCGTTTTCAAAATATACGCCCGTAAAAAACGGAGATAAAGCCGAATACACTCATATAGACAAAATGGGATCAAATCAAGGAGCCGCTTTATTTGTCATTGAATTGCATAGCGGTCTTCCAACCAATGTACAAGGATCCCATGGTAGTGCAAACAATAGTACCAATATTTGTGGATTAATAGGAAGCGCCGGTACTTTTTACGATGCACTCGTAGAAGCACGATTTGAAGGAGTCGCCGATATCGTTAGAGATAGACTCAACAACAACAAATTTGACTTTAATAGCAGCACCTATACATCGACCGCTTATATAAATAGATTTAACAAAACTGATTATCGCACAGCCCCAAAACAACCAATGTTTATTAGCCGAGCACTTAATTATGGGAAAATAGCAGACAATACCCGCTACACCATGAGCGTCCAATGGAGTCCGGGCCAAGAAGGATATTCCGTTGAAGTCTTTTTATTGCCCAATGGTAAAGATTGGCAATCTGCTTACAAGACAGACAATGGAGTCTGCTTCTCCACGTATGGCAGAAAAGGTTGTAAAAACAGTAATTAAAAGAACTATCGTTGGTCAACAATCATCGGTAAATTAAAAACGCCCCGGATAAATTCCGAGGCATTTTCTGTTACTGAGTCACCAGAATTCAACTAAAGACCAATGACTAATAACAAGCAACTGCGGCAAAGCCGCAATCATAGCCCTAATTCCTAAGACCTACAACCTAAAGCCTAAACGTACAGGTAGTCGTTCAGCACCGGCTGCATGCCTTCGCCGCTCATGTCGGCGTACATTTTGCCGATGCTGCGACCGTCGTTGATTTCGAACTGTTCGTCGCCACCTTCCCCATCGTCATGACCGCTGTACTTGCTCTCGTGGTCGCCGATGCCGGTCGAGACTCCTGCAGAAACCTTCGTTGCTGCTATTTTCACGATGCCATTGCGGAACTCCTTGCTTTCGCGGCTCGAAACCGTAATGCCCACGAACGGGAGGAAAATGCGGTAAGCGCAAAGCACCTGACAAAGCTCTTTTTCGTGAACATCGAGCGGACTAATTTTTTCGTTGTTCACAATCGGACGGAGACGCGGGCAACTGAGGCTCATTTCTGCATGCGGATACTTCTTTTGCAAGTAATAAACGTGGAGAGCGCTCGCGAGAGCGTCACGGCGGAAATCCGAAAGTCCAAGCAGAGCGGAGAAGCCGCAACCGCGCATACCGCCCATCAAAGCACGTTCCTGCGAATCAAAGCGGTACGGGAATACGCGCTTGTGGCCGAGCAAGTGAAGTTGTTCATAACGTTTGCGATCATACGTTTCCTGAAATACGGTCACGTAATCGACGCCGCATTCGTGCAAGTACTTATACTCATCGACATTTACAGGATAAACTTCAACGCCCACGAGCTTGAAGTATTTGCGCGCAAGCTTGCAGGCTTCGCCGATGTATTCGACGCTGCTCTTGGCGCGGCTTTCGCCGGTAAGCAACAGGACTTCTTCCATGCCGCTGTCGGCGATGACTTTCATCTCGTGCTCGATTTGCTCCATGTTCAGTTGCATGCGCTTGATGTGATTGTAGCAGTTGAAACCGCAATAGACGCAGTAGTTTTCGCAGTAGTTCGCGATGTAGAGCGGTGTGAACAGATAAACGTTGTTACCAAAATGACGCCCCGTTTCAATCTTTGCCTTGGCAGCCATTTCTTCGAGAAACGGAACTGCGGCAGGCGAAAGCAAAGCCTTGAAATCATCAATTGTGCAGGTATCATGCTGCAAAGCGAACTTCACATCGCGAGCGGTGTACTTGGAGTAGTCGAAATTGTCCGCTTGCGAAAGAACTTTATCGCGAATGTCGGACTGGATGACTTCCATTCCCGGCAAATACTGCATAATGTCCGTGCGGACAGACGGATCCGTTTCAATTCTATGTTTGCGTTCAAGCGCAGCCGGAGAAAGATTCCCAGAATCAAAAAAGTAATTGTTGTCTTTGCGTTCGTTAGTCATTGGTCAATAGCCGTTAGTCAATAGTCAATGTTAGGTTATAGGGTTAGGTTAGATAGGCACCTTCGGTGCAATTATTTTCCTAAAACCTAAGACCTAGTACCTAAAAATCAGTCCCTCAAAAATCCTGTCAGCGGGTCAGATGCAGACGCACCGCGAGAAAGAACGCGACCGAGCCCGGCGAGGTAAGCCTTGCGGCCAGCTTCAATAGCAAGCTTAAATGCAGAAGCCATTTGCGTGAGGTCTCCAGCAGTTGCGAGAGCGGTGTTCGCCATGATGGCGGCAGCCCCCATTTCCATTGCGGCACAAGCTTCGGACGGTTTGCCGATACCTGCATCCACGATAATCGGGAGTTCGATTTCGTCAATCAAAATTTGGATAAAGTCTCTTGTGCAAAGTCCCTTGTTCGAACCAATCGGAGATGCAAGCGGCATGACGGCTGCGGCACCGGCGTTTACGAGATCGCGTGCCACGTTCAAATCCGGGTACATGTACGGCATAACGACAAAGCCTTCCTTCGCAAGCGTTTCGGTAGCCTTAATCGTCTCTGCATTATCTGGCAGCAAATACTTGGTATCGCGCATGATTTCAATTTTCACGAAATCGCCACAGCCAAGTTCGCGGGAAAGGCGAGCAATACGGACAGCTTCTTCAGCATTACGAGCGCCCGACGTGTTCGGCAAAAGCGTGACGTTCTTCGGAATGTAATCGAGAATATTTTCATGTTCCTTAGTATTCGCACGGCGGACGGCAAGCGTCACAATCTGCGCGCCTGCGTCGTGAACTGCAGCTTCAATGAGCTTAAGGGAATACTTTCCTGAACCGAGAATAAAACGAGAATCAAATTCATGACCGCCAATAACAAGTTTGTCAGAATTCATTTGCATGTCCTTTTTGTTAAACTTCTAGACCGGCTAAAATCCGGATAATCGTAAGCGCTTGGTGCGCAGCGCAGATTTGAACTCGTGGAGCGAGGAGCGCAAGACCTTGAGTCACATCGCTTTTGCCATCGCCACAGAGGTAAAAACGTTTTGAAATTTTTCGCGTTGTGATGGAATTTGCAGAATCCAAGCCCGCCATTCCAGAGGCGGCAACGAGATATTTTTGCGGATACTTTTCGAGAACCTCGTTCACAAACATCGATTTTGCTTCGGGATTGTCGAACGCTTCACAGACCACCTCTGCATTTGCAACAAACTTGTCGATATTACCTTCGGTGATCTTTTCGTTGTACGATTCGAGTTCCACGTACGGTGCGATTTCTTTCAAATTTTCGACGAGGGCTTTTGCTTTAGGCAAGCCCACTTGATTTGCCTTATACTGCTGACGTTGCAAGTTCGTCACTTCAACGCAATCAAAGTCCACAAGAATAAGTTTCTTGATACCTGCACGAGCGAGGTTTATCGCCACATTGGAGCCAAGACCGCCAAGGCCACAAACAGCAACAGTCGCCTGAGCCAGTTTATCGGTAATTTGTTCGCCCTGTTTTTGAACAAGTGCGTGTCGAAATTCTTCCCGCGAAGGAATTTTGCCGCAGGACATTACCCGCCTCCGACAAAGTTTACGACTTCAACGACATCCCCAGCCTCAAGGACGACTTCGGCATATTTAGCTTTTGGAACAATTTCACAATTGCGTTCAACGGCGATACGCCTTAAATCGTATTGTGCTGATGCAAGATATTCGGCAACAGTCATGCCCGCCGCAGCAACATCTTCACCGTTGATTTTGACTGGATTTGAGTTCAAAAAAGCCTCCCTACGTTGGCATTATCCAAATCAGGTTCGGTCGAAGTTTTCAACTTCCTCTCAGCCCGTTCCACGAGCTCCCGTAAACGTGGTAAAATTAACTATTGCCGTGATTTTTGGCAAGACAAAATGCGGCACTCCGCCTAAAACAAAACGCCCCGCGAAATGCGGAGCGATTCAAAAAGCTTTTAGACAGAGAAATTACTTTGCCTTAGCAAATTTCTTAGAGGCGGCCTTGACCTTCGGATCGTTCTGAGCGTCCTTAATCTTCTGCTTGATACCATCTTCAATGGACTTCTTGAGCTTGGCGGCAAGGTTGGGGAAACGATCTTCCAGGGAATCACTAAAGATAGCCGGCTTCTTTGCAGCAGCAGGAGCACCACCCTTACGCTTTCCGTTGAACGGACGCTTCTTCTTGGACGGAGCCTTCTTTACTTGAGATTTTTCTTGGGATTTTGTTTCCTGAGGCTTAACTTCTTCTGTGGATTTGACTTCTGCTTCTTCTGCCATAAATATACCTCTTGGAAAAATGTTTGATTGTCGCGCGCAAAGATAGTAAAAATTTGGAAAAATGCAAGTGAACACGCTATGGTCCTTAGTTATTAGTCAGTAGTCGTTAGCCAAATAGCCGAACCTTTTGAGGCATCATCAACTATTGACCAATGACTATTGACTAGGTTCTAGATTCAAGCCAATGTGCGAGGACGGTGATGTCGGCGGGACGGATGCCGGGGACGCGGCTCGCCTGCCCAAGCGTCAGCGGCTTGTGGGCGTTCAAACGTTGACGGCTTTCAATGCTAATGGCCGTGATAGACATGTAGTCGAGGTCAGGCGAAAGCTTCACCTTTTCCATCTTCTTCTGATCGTCGATTTCGCGTTCCTGGCGGTCGAAGAATCCTGCATAGAGTTCTTCGGCGTACATGTACCACTGGTCACGTCGCGTGATTTGAGCGTCGGGAGCCGCCACCTTGAAGAATGTTTCGGGGTCGATTCCCGGACGACGCAGCACGTTGATCCAGCGAGTGCGTTCCGAAGCAAGAGCTTGACCGCCCGCTTCGAGGATAACATTTGCTTCTTCCGGCGTTGCTGACGTTTCAGTAAATTTCGTCTTGAGGTCTACCATGAGCTTGCGGCGGCGGTCCCAATCAAACCAGTCGCGGTCGCTGATCATGCCGATTTTGCGAGCCTTTTCCTTGAGGCGCATTTCAGCGTTATCGCTGCGGAGGAACAAGCGGTATTCGGCTCGGCTCGTAAACATGCGGTACGGTTCGTCGAGCAAGATGTTCACGAGATCATCGACCATCACGCCGAGATAGCTTTCGGAACGTCCAAGAATGAAGGGTTCCTCGCCCTTGACCTTGAGCGCCGCATTGATGCCCGCCATAAGACCTTGACCGGCGGCTTCTTCGTAACCGCTCGTGCCGCAGACCTGGCCAGCAAAGTAAATCCCAGGAACATTCTTGCATTCGAATGTCGGGTAAAGCTGCGTGGCGTCCACAGAATCGTATTCAACGGCGTAACCAATTTGCAGAACCTTGGCACGGGTAAGTCCCGGAATCGTATGGATAGCAGCAAGCTGAATGTCAGCCGGCAAACTGGAGCTGAAGCCGTTGATGTACACACGTCCGATATCAGCCTGTTCCGGTTCGAGGAACAGCTGGTGCCCGTCGCGGTCGCCAAAACGATTGATTTTGTCTTCGATACTCGGGCAGTAGCGCGGGCCCTTGCCATGGATACGGCCGCTGAACATAGGACTGTCCTTGAAGCCACTACGCAAGATATCATGTGTCTTGATGTTCGTGCGAGTAATCCAGCAGACGCAATCGTTGCGGATAAATTTGTTGACTTGGTCGCCCCAGAATTTATCAGGCGTTCCGTTCTCGTCAAAATGACGATCGCTCATCGGCCACGGCTTGTCGTCACCATGCTGCACATCGCATTCGTTGAAGTCTATCGTATCTGGATCGAGACGGCTCGGCGTTCCAGTCTTGAGCCGGCGCAGACGGATGCCGTTCTTCGCCAAGCACTCGGAGAGTTTGTCCGCACTCGGTTCGCCCACACGCCCACCGATGCTCGTTTCAAGCCCGGTAAACATCTTGGATGCTAGGAACGTTCCGCTCGTAATGACGAGTGCACGAGTAATGTAGCGGTCGCCATTCAAGAGCGTGAGTTCTAAACGGCCGTCGTTCATGCGTTCAAACGTTGCAAGTTCACCCTGAATAAGCGTAAGCCCTTGCAAACTTTCCATCGTCTCACGAGCGACTTCGCTGTAATATTTCATGTCGCATTGCGCACGCGGCCCCCAAACGGCGGGTCCCTTGCTCATATTCAGCATGCGGAACTGGATGCCCGCCTTATCGGTCAAAAGCCCCATGAGGCCGCCTAGAGCGTCAATGTCTCGAACGATTTGACCTTTCGCCACACCACCAACAGCCGGATTGCAAGACATCCTGCCGATAGCGTTCAAGTCCATCGTAAGCATAGCAGTCTTCACACCAATCTTCCATGCGGCATGAGTTGCTTCAATTCCGGCGTGACCGCCACCGACAACGACGACATCAAATTCTGCGATAATCATGCGCCAAATTTAAAAAAAATGCGAGACCTCGGCTATATAAAAAATGCACTCAAAAAAAGACGCATCCCACGTTGAGGATACGTCCTAAAATTTAAAGTGATAAATGTTCACTTAAGGCTTACTTAGCAGCCGGCTTTGCAACCTTGCCCTTAGCGGCTTTAGCGTCCTTCGCTTCGGCCTTCTTTTCTTCAGGCTTGACTTCAGGAGCTTTAGCGGAATCGGCCTCAGGCTTTTTCACTTCGATTTTCCATTCGACGTTCTTGCCGTTGAGGAGTTCCGCAATTTCCTTCTTGAGGTCATCCTTTTCGCGTTCGAAAGCCGCATACTGCTTGTAAGAGCCATCCGGGTTTACGAGATAGACTTTCGGAACATAGCCATCGCTGTAGAGTTCACCGAACTGGCGACCTTCATCCCACATGACGCTGATAGTTTCATCGAACTTCGCATCGTCGATAAAGCGACGGATGCCCGGCTTGTTGTTTCCACCGCTCGCGATAGCAACCGTCGTGAGCCCCTTCTGTGCGAATTCCTTTGCAATTTCAAGAATCTGCGGAGCGGCGTGGGCGCAGTGGCCACAAGTTGCAGAGAAGTAGAACATCATAAGCGGCTTACCAGCAAAGGCGCTCAAGTCTTCGCCCTTCACGGTAATGCCCGAGGCCTTCACCTTGAAGTTCATCTTGACCGGCATGCCGTTCACGAGCGTATCACCCCGGAGAGAAGAGACCTCGGCTTTGAGCTTTTCTTCTTCAGCTTGAGCCTTCTTCACCATTTCTTCATGAATAGCCTTGAGCTTTTCGTTATAGCGATCACCAACAGCCTTGAGGGTATCATCCGGAAGAATCATCGTAAACGTCGTATCGCGAAGTTTCTTGCCTGCGTCGCGAACACCAAGAACAAAATAATCACCATCAAATTGCTTTTGGAATTGACGACCGATGTTGTAGAACTGATTGCCGAACTGAACACCAACAAGGTAAGAGAATTTTTGCTGTTCCGAAGACTCTGCCGGAAGCGTCACTTTTTCGTTCTTCACAGCAGGAGCTGCCGTAACCGGCAATGCTTTACGGAGAGAATCCACGTATGCACGAATCTGTTCATCAGTCATGCCCTTAGTCACATTCGTATCCGGCTGCGTTTTCACATAGCGATCACGCATTGCGCTTTGGATACGCCTGCTAACTGCAGCAAGAGAATCCTGAGGCAGCTGGACCTTGATTGTAGAATCATTCAAGTTACCAAAAGCATCGCGGAAAGCCTGAACCACAACATCTTCATCAATGCCTTCACCAGCCTGCCAAGGGAGATTTTTAAAATTCTGAAGACCGAACTGAGCACCGAGCATGTAGGCAAACTTTTGGTCATCCGTAGAATTCGGTGTAACAGCAGCCACTTTAGCAACCGGTTTTTGAGCTTCGCCACAAGCGACCAAAGCAAGAGCTGCGGCACCAAGAGCAATCTTTTTCAATTTCATTTTAAAGACTCCTTAAAGTCAAAATCACTAGGAATGTAACATTCCTATTTTCGGTTCTTAATATAGCATATTTTTTTCGAACAATACTTAGTAAATACAAAGAATCACAGACAAAGCCCTGATTTGAATTACATAAAAGCTCGCTATTAAGATTTAACAACTGCGGCGAAGCAACTCTCGCAACAAAAAAGCTTGTCTAGTTATGGCTTTTTAGCTAAATTTACGCCGTAAAATTTAAAAAGGTCATTACAATGAAACTCTCGAAGTACTTCTATGTGACGCTCCGCGAAACGCCGAGCGATGCCACCATGCCCTCCCACATCTTCCTTATGCGCGGTGGTTACATCAAGCCCGTCTCTACTGGTATCTACTCCATGATGCCGATGGGCTTCCGCGTGATTCAGAAGATTACGAACATCATCCGCGAAGAAATGAACAAGATTGGCGGTATCGAAGAGGACCTGCCGCAGGTACAGACCGCCGAACTCTGGAGCGAATCTGACCGTTACCGGGCCATGTGCGACGAACTCCTACGCATCAAGGGCCGCCAC
>JAEEGL016500789.1_pt1 | contig 17083 bp, 13 predicted proteins | sample 9134231 | NCBI WGS metagenome assembly JAEEGL01 (sample SAMN16246548, study PRJNA631951) | gut metagenome | biome: gut microbiome; feature: rumen; material: fiber-attached | host: Bos | place: Iran: Karaj | collected 2018-10
CAACCACGACATCGTGTGGATGGGCGCCGCGGCGGGCAGCCGCGCCTGCGTGGCCAACGTCCTGCGCCTGTGCTTCCGCTAGGCGAACCTCTCCACCCGCGAAGACTGCTACGGCATCAACCTGCTGCCGCTCACGACCTTCGCGATGGAGACCTACGCCGACGACCCCTGCACGCTGTTCCGTCCCCGCGAGAACGGCTACGAGCGCCTGACCGAAGCCCAGCTGGTCCTGCTGGCCAAAATGCACAAAGCCATCGCGGTCATCCAGTTCAAGCAGGAAAAGCAGGTCATCGACCGCAATCCTGAATTCGGGATGGAAGACCGCAATCTCCTGCACCGGATCGACTTCAAGAATGGAACCATCCGTCTCGGCGACAAAGACTACCCGCTCAAGGACAAGAACTTCCCGACCATCGATCCGAACGATCCCTACGCCTTCACGCCGGCCGAACTCGCGGTCCTGGAAGGTCTTACGCGCAGTTTCGAGACCAGCGAAAAGCTCCGTCGGCACATCGGCTGCTTCCTGACGCACGGTTCCTCCTATCTGGTGCGCAACTCCAACCTCATGTTCCACGGCTCGATGCCGATGAACCCGGACGGAAGTTTCCGCGAGATGATGATCCAGGGCAAGCCCTACGGCGGCAAGAAACTCTTCGACAAGATCGACCAGATGGTGCGGAACGCCTACTATACGCGGGAAGAGACACCGCGCCGGCAGGCGGGACAGGATTTCCTGTGGTACCTGTGGTGCGGTCCCGTGGCTCCCACGTTCGACAAGGATAAGATGGCCACGTTTGAGCGCTACTTCATCGAAGACAAGGAGACCTGGAAAGAGACCAGCGGCGCTTACAAGGAGCTGAAGAACCGGGCCGACATCTGCGAGAAGATTCTCAAGGAGTTCGGCGTCAAGGAGCTCAGGCACGCCCACATCATCAACGGACACATTCCGGTGAAGACCCTCAAGGGCGAGAGCCCCATCCGGGCGGAAGGCCGCCTGCTGATGATCGACGGCGGCTATTCAAAGGCCTACCAGCCCGAGACGGGCATTGCGGGCTACACGCTGATCTACAATTCCCAGAGTCTGAAGCTGGTCCAGCACGAACCTTTCACCTCGCGCGAACGCGCTGTCAAGGAAGGCCTCGACATCCTTTCGGAAACCAAGGTCCTCGAGTTCGAGGAAAACCGCCGCTACGTCCGCGACACCGACCAGGGCGCCGAACTCAAAGCCCAGATCGACGACCTCTACCAACTGCTGGAAGCCTACCGCAACGGTTCCATCCGTTCCTAACAAAGAATCCCCCTCTTTCCGGAGGGGGATTCTTTTTTGTAAATCGCTGTTAGTCAGCTGTTTCAGCTGCAGGATTATTTTACCTCGATGAGGCGGGATGCAGGGACCTGCTTGACTTCCTGGAGCTTCGGGAGCGTGATGTTCAGGACACCGTTGACGATTTCGGCGCTGATGGCCTCGAGGTTGATATTCTCGGGGAGCACGAAGCTCTGGTGGTAGGACGTGTAGGAAAATTCACGACGCAGGTAGTTGGTGCCTTTCTCGTGCTTCTCTTCCTTCTGGTTCTTCTTCTCGAGGGCGATGACCAGTTCCTCATCGTTGTCGATGCGGACCGAGAAATCTTCTTTCGTCATACCCGGCGCTGCAATCTCGATCTGGAATTCTTTATCGGATTCCTTGATGTTTACAGCGGGCGAAGCGAACTGACGTGCCGGCATAACGGCGAAGTCGTCATCGAACAGGTTGCTGAAAATGCTCGGCAGCCACTGGTTTCTTCTTTCAACTGAATACATAGCTAAATCCTCCATATTAAAAGTTGTTATTTTCTCATTTCTGTCCCGGCGTCTATCGCCGTGACGCCTATCCATATGGCGAATTACATACCAACCCCTCAAACCGCGACAAACTGGCAGCAAATGCGCCATAATGGCACCAAACCTGCTATTTTGCCTGCAGTGAAGGCTAAACCTGACAAGAATACTTCAGGGAAGAAAGCAGTAGAATTAGAACTGGACGTCGAAGCCGAAGGTGACGCGGAAGTTCTGGGAGGTGGGAGTACGGTGGGTGATGCGCCAGGTGAAGTCGACGCGGAGGACGCGGAGGACGTTGGAGATACCGACACCGGCTTCGACATAGGGCTTCTCGAGGGTCGAGAGACCTTCGATGGGGATAACGCGGGACTGATCGCGGTTCAGCGACGAAAGCGTGCCCGTGGCGAACTTGACCGTTAGAATCTCACGAAGATCAAGCCGCTTGATCAGCGGAATGTGGCCGAAGATCATTCCGTTCAGATTGTGCTCGTAAAACAACGAGAACCATCGGTCGGACGCGAACTCATAATATTCCATGCACGCGAAAGCCGACTTGTCGAGGAACCACGTCGGATTGCCCTCGTGCAACTTCAGGAACGGATACGGTACCTCACCGAAAATGGCGCCGCCATTCATGTGGACCGTACCGAAACCGGCCACCCCGGCCGGAATCCGCCAGTCGAACGACAACTCGCCCCGGAAAAAGCCGAAATCATCGTCCGTCACGCCCCGCAGACCGCCAACCAGGTCGAAACTCACCACCGGAAAGCGCGTAAAGAGATGCGACTTGTCGAAATGGCCGCGATTGATGCGCTCCTGCCAGGCGAAACGGCCGGCCAGATGCATCTGGTTCACGGAAACCGAACGCATCAGCGTCCCGTCGCTCCTACGGACAAGCGGCACCATCTCATTACCGAACAGCCGCTGCGACTCCACCGTCACGAAGCCTGTGAACACCGTCGAGAACTCGTGCTCGTAGTCGATGCCGAAACTCCGCATCAGCGTCTGCTTGTCGCCGCTTCCGCCGGAAAACAGCGAATTGAACATATTCGGCTGGGTGATAAGCGCACTTCCCTGCCCCAGTTGCTGATAATCATAATTGCCGCGCAGCGTCAGCTTGCGCGTCTTGTCACGGCGCATCAGCCACTCGTAGGACGCGCCGCCCTTGATCAGATGGTCGCGGAAACCGTAACCCATTTTCGCCGTCCAGCGCATCGACGGATGCAGGAACTTCGTCGTGCGGAAACCCACGCCCAGGTGCAGTCCCTCCGTCTTGTTGTACATCACTGTCTTGGCCCAAGGACCATAGGCCACCTTCGTGTGGTCGCCCTCGACATAGCCCACAATCAGCGAACGGAAAAGCGTGTACCATGCCTTGTAGGAACGCTTCTCCTGCAGCTCTTCCACCATCGTATAGATGCCCTGCTCGCGCTCGGTCAGCGGAACGGGCCGCTCGGCCTCCCAGACTGCATCGTCCAAATCTACAACGTACGACGTCACGACCGCATCGGGGCTTTCCATGGCGACTTTGGGGAAGTTGCGGACCTCCGGAACGCCATAGTGCAGCTCCCGGTTGCCCAGGAACGACAGCACCTTGGAACTGTCACTCACCGCGATGGAAAAGTCAATAAAGAGCTTCTCCTCCTTCGGGAACCAGTGGCCATCCTCCGTCCGGCGGCTGTCAGTATCGATGTTGATATGGCGGATCCAGTTGACGTTCGAAACCTTGGAAAGCGCCACGTGGATGCTGCGGATACCGTAATCTTCAGCATCAATGTAGAGCTCGCCGTCGAAAGTCGGCGACGTGAGTCCCTTCTTCGGATGGAAGCGGAGGCAATAGCTCTTGCGTCCGTCCATCAGCAGGCTGTCCACCAGATAATAGTTGTAGAACCCTTGGCCATAGGCCGAGGTAGGCGAAGGCACGTCGAGGTTGAACAGCGTAATGGTGCTTTTATAGAAGTTCGTGCTGAGCAGATACGAACCGGTATACTGCCGCATGAAGTTGTCGGACGTCACGCCCGAAATGCGGTTGGCCAGCATCACCTCCCGGTCGATGCGCGGATCTTTTGAATGATACTTCTGAGAGATGGTCTCCGATATCAGGATGGGAAGATACGGCTCGCCCGTGACGGCCGAGGTATCGCGGTACTTGACCACGTCCTCCAGCACGTTGCGCAGGAAAGACTTGGTAGCCAGCCAGTCAGCGTGCGTAGCGTCGAGCTCGATCTTCGAATAGACGCGCACCGACCAGTCGTCGCCCAGGTCCGGATCGTGGATTTCGCGGTGCTCGTCGATCTGGCGCAGGATGTAACGCACATAGCTGTCATCAGGCCGGATACGGGCGGCATCAAGCAGGTCGGAATCGAGATGCAGCACAAAATTGACTTCGGAGAAAGAACCCCGGGCCACCTGTTCATAGGCCGTGACATAGCCCAGGATGCTGGCGGTCAGCACAACGGCCGTAGAGTCGTGCGTCTCGATATAGTAGCGCCCCTCAATATCCGTGGATACACCGATGCTGGTGCCGTCAAAGAACACCGCCGCAAACGGAATCGGCTCGCCCGTCTCCGCGTCAACGACACTGCCGCGCACCTTGGTCACCTGGGCGTAGGCCCCGGCGGAAAGCGCGAGCAGCAGAACGGAAAGAAGCAGCCGGATAAAACGGTTCATTATGCAAATGTAACAAATCCCCGTGGAAAAACCTTAACTTTGCCCTGGAATGCAAGACCCTGTATTTACCGATACACTATTGCGCTGGTACGAAACCTACGGCCGCGACCTGCCCTGGCGCAGGACGCGCGACCCGTATGCCATCTGGCTGAGCGAAATCATCCTCCAGCAGACGCGCATCGCGCAGGGAACGGCTTATTGGGAACGCTTCATCGCCCGATTCCCGAATGTGCAGGAGCTGGCCGCCGCAACGGAAGACGAAGTGCTGCGCCTCTGGGAAGGCTTGGGTTACTACAGCCGGGGCCGCAACCTGCTGGCGGCCGCCCGACAGATTGCGTCGCAAGGCGCCTTCCCCGACACGATCGAGGGCATCCGCGCCCTCAAAGGTGTCGGTGATTACACCGCCGCCGCCATCGGCTCCATCGCCTTCGGCCTGCCTGCCGCCGTGGTGGACGGCAATGTCTACCGCGTCCTGGCCCGCCACTACGGCATCGCCACTCCCGTCGGAACAACGGCGGCGAAAAAGGAATTCACCGCATTGGCGCAGGCCCTGCTGCCGGAGGACCGTCCGGGCGACTTCAACCAGGCGATGATGGACTTCGGTGCGCTGCAGTGCACGCCCGCCTCTCCCGCATGCCTCACCTGCTCCCTCGCCGGCACATGCGACGCGCTCCGAACCGGACGCACCACCCTGCTACCCGTCAAGAAGGCGCCGGTGGCCGTCCAGACGCGCCGGATGCGCTACATCTACTTGCGCAGTGACGGCCATACGGCTATCCATCGCCGCGGCCCCGGCGACATCTGGCAGGGACTCTGGGAGCCCTATCTGGAAGAGACGGAATTCAAGGGCTTCCCGGGAATGCGCCTGCTGCGCGAGGGCGTCAGGCACCAGCTCACCCACCGTACGCTGATGGTCGATTTCTATGTGCTGGACTGTGCCGAAAGACCCGCATTACCGGAGGGTTACATCTGGATACCCGAAGCGGAGCTTGAACGCTATGCCAAGCCCCGCCTCGTCGAAATTCTGCTCGAAGAACTCGCGCGCTAAAGGATCGCCTCCGTATTCTCCTGGTCCAGGTCCGGAATCAGCCTTTGAACCACTTTTTTGTCCGAGAAGAACCGGATGGCAATGACGCGAATCACCGTGTAGGTCGGGATGCCGATCAGCAGGCCCACCGTACCGCCCATCACGCCGGCCATTAACAACACGACGAAAATTTCAAGCGGATGGGCCTTGATGCTCGTGGAATAGATCAGCGGCTGATAGACGAAGTTATCGACCATCTGGACGGTCAGCATCACGGCCAGCACAATCAGCACAAAGGCCCATGCCGGCACGTCCAGGCCCACGCCCGTGCCATATTTCAACACAAGGCACAACAGGATACCGATGGCCTCGCCAAGCAGCGGACCCACATACGGGATGACATTGAGCAGGCCGGCGATGAACGCGATGCCGATGGCATAGTTAGGCCCGATGCGCACGATGAGCCAAAGTCCCAGGAAATCAAGCAGGATGACCCCCACAACCTCGATGATCAAGCCGATAAAATAGCGTGACAGCAGGTGCGTGATATCGCTGATGGTCTTGTTGACCGACCCCTCCACCTTGTCGGGCGAAAGCGCGCAGACGATCTTTCCGAACAGCGTCTCGTCCTTGATGAAGAAGAACGAGATGAAAACCACGGAAAAGAGGCCCACGGCAATGCTGGCCGTAACGGAAGCGACCGAGCCAAGGACTGACGAGACATTGGACAGGTTGACCACATCCCGGATCTTGGAAAGCGACACCGTCACGATGTCGAAATCGCGCCCTACAGAAGGAAATACACCGATTATCCAGCCGTTGATCGGATCAACGATGCTGTTGTAGGACAACCGGGAGGAATGCAGCGAAGAGGCATCTCGCACGATGCCCGTGATCACCGGGATTATCTGGGTGATGAACAGAAGGACACCCACCAGGATGAGGATGAGGGTCAGCACGGCCAGCAGGCCGTCGGGCAAGGATTTACCCTTGATCCGGAAGCGGCGCAGCAACCGCATCAGCGGCTGGCCGATGAGGGAAACCACAAAGGCGATGACCACATAGAACAGGACGCTGCGAAAATACCAGCAGATGAACACCGTAACGGCCAGCAGGCCGAGTTTCATCAGGATACTGGCCAACTGGTCGACGCTCCTTTCTTTATTCATATCACTCATAATAAGCTAATTATCTCGTCCAGGAAAGCACCTTCACCAGGTTCGGGCTCTCGAGCATCATCTGCGGATTGGTGCCCGGAACCCCTTGCGGGACCTCCTCGCCCAGCCGGGCGAAGAGTTTCACCCAGTACTCCGGCATTTCCCCTTCCTTGTTCTTGAAATTCATCGGAACCGTCTCGAAAAGCGGTGCACCCTTCGCATCCAGATAGGAATCATAAACCAGCTCCGTGCAATAGTGACGACCGTTGGTGGGTTTGAAATACTCGTCATAAGGCTCGCCGAGCCAGTGCTTGGCCCGCTCGACACAGCATGCAGCATCGTGGTTGTCCTTCAGGCGCCACACTTCGAACGTCTCGACGGCACCCGGCTGGTGCAGCACAAAATCGGCCAGCAGCGTATCGAGCGGATGACGGTCCACCCCATGGGCCAGCGTGGCGTCAATCACCCAGACGGCACCGAGGCTGTCCACCTCGAGGATGGCCGTATGGATGAAATTGACTGTATCACCCTTGGACGTGGCATCGGCAATCGCCGCCGCCATCGTATCCTCCTCGTAATGCATCGGGATGCCGACGAAGAGCAGGTCGCCTGTCTCGATTTTCGGCTCGACGGACGGAGCGGCCGCCTTCCTGCACGCGGAAAGGCACGACAAAAGAGCAACCGCGGCCAGCAGGGTTGCAAGGAAACGTCTCATCAGAGAGCGTTATTTAGCGGAGAAATCGCCTTTACCGGCACCGCAGAGCGGGCACACCCAGTCAGCGGGAAGATTCTCGAAAGTAGTACCAGCGGGGATTCCAGCATCCGGATCGCCATTTGCGGGATCGTACTCGTACCCGCAGAGGTCACATACATATTTTGCCATAGTCGTAGCGTTTGTTTCGTTTGTCCAAAGATACGAAGAATTCCCGTCATTTCCTTCTTTCCCGATCGAAAAAATCGTCTCATACAACCGGGCCACGGCCGGACGCAGAGGTGCAGGCACCTGCTCGGAAAGCCGCCCGACGATCTCGTCCTCCCGGCCGGAATCCTCGGAGGGAATGCCTTCCTGCTTCTTGAGGCGCATCATTTCCGCCACGATCTCCATCCTGCGTGCAAACAGCCGCACGATTTCGTCGTCCAGGGCGTCGATCTGTTCTCGATAGGGATGCAGGTCCATCCTTTTTATAAAGTATTTTTCAGGGCCTTGATATGGGTGGTAATGTCAGCCAGGCAATCCGGCGTGATCGTCTGGGCGGCGTCGCTTACCGAGCAGGCCGGATCGACGTGGACCTCGATCATCAAGCCGTCGGCACCGGAAGCTGCCGCCGCCAGCGACATCGGGGCCACCAGCGAGGCACGCCCGGTACCGTGACTGGGATCGACGATCACGGGCAGATGGGAAAGTTCCTTGACAAGAGGAATCGCCGCCAGGTCAAGAACGTTGCGGGTACCGGAATCGAAACCGCGGACACCGCGCTCGCACAGGATTACCTGGTCGTTGCCACCCGAGAGCAGGTATTCGGCACTCAGAAGCCATTCCTTCACCGTAGAAGAGTAGCCGCGCTTCAACAGCACCGGCTTGTGGACACGGCCCACAGCCTTGAGCAACGCATAATTCTGCATATTGCGCGACCCGATCTGGATGACGTCCACCAGGTCGAGGAACAGCGGAAGCTCTTTCTCGCTCATCAGTTCCGTCACGATCGGGAGCCCGGTCGCTTCGCGGGCCTTGACAAGCATATAGAGCGCATCGGTGCCGAGTCCCTGGAAGTCATAGGGAGAGGTGCGCGGTTTGAAAGCGCCGCCGCGGAGCAGCGTGGCACCCGCCGCTTTCACGGCCTTTGCGATACGGACAATCTGCTCCTCCGACTCGACGGAACACGGACCGGCAATCAGGCCGAAATGACCGCCACCGATACGGACACGATCCTTCCCCGACCCGATCTCCACCACGGTGTCAGCCGGGTGGCCGGCACGGGAGGCAAGCCGATACTCCTGTTCTGTCGTATGTTGCTCTTTTCCCATAATCTGCAAATATAAGCAGAATCTTTTCTACTTCAAAATCCGTTGTCCCTTAAAGCGTAAAGGTGAAGGACAGCGTCTCGTCGAAGTTGCGTACGATCATCCGGTAAGTTCCTTCGGGAAGGGCGATCTCAAAACGGGCCAGTCCCGTTTCGTTGTCCAACATATCGGCCCACACGCTGACCTTGTTGTTTTCCAGCGAACTGTCGGCCATCACCTCTCCGTCGTTCCGTTCGATCTCCCACCAGACATCCTTGTACATGTCGAAGAAAACCTGCGGATTGCCGTTCGAATTGTAATTGTCGGGACGGCCGAACGAATGGCCCACCTTCATCATCTGCGCCAGTTTGCGGGAACGATCGAACTGGAAGAAACTGCGGCGGCTCTGCGGAAGCGGCGTCCACTTGCCCCCTTCGTAACGGGCCAGCAGGATGCAGTCGCCGTCCGCGATCTTATCCGGGAAGGTAATGGTTACCTCGGGCATAAAGTCCTGCGGAATACTCAGGTGAACGGTCTCCGAGACAACCTGCTTGAAGCGTTCATCGCGGTCAAAGAGGCCGTATGCAACGTCCACTTCCCCGGGCGCAGTGGAATAATCCCAAAACCAGAACCAGCCGCCCCAGACTGAAGATTCCTCAAAATTCCAGCGGAAAGGCATGAAGGAATCGGGCACCATGATGTTGATGAAGGGTTCTCCGCCCGCATCGGGGAAGATACGAACGACCATATCCTGATAGTCGTAAAACTCCGTAAGCTCCTTCTCGTGCCCCTCAATCGGCGACAACAGATACCATGCACTGCCACCGCTCCAGCCGTAGTTGATGCTGAAATAGCGGCCCTTGTAACCGTCCATCACAAACGCGTGCCCGCCATCAGGACTGAAACCGCAATGGAACACCGGCCGTCCGGCATCGATCTCGTCGCGGATCATCCTCTCCCATTGTTCCGACGAAAAGTAGGCGCGGTCCTGATAGTGCATCGATTTGTCATACCCGAAATACTCCGTCAGTTTCAGCGGAGCGGTAGACGGCGCCCCTGATCCACCGGGCGCGTAATCCATTTCGCTCATCACGCCGATGTCATAGAGCAGCTGCGCGATCTGGGCCGCCTGGTATTCCGTACAACCCGAGGGATTGTCCGGCATATTCGCCCAGTCATAGGTATGGCCGAGCGCATAGCCGTCGATGTGGTATTTATAGCTCTGCGATGCGGAGTCCCAGCCAAAATCATAGCCGGGAAGCGTGCCTGTACCGCGTTCGGGATAGTTGTAATACTTCATGATGATGGCCTGGGCCGTGGCCACGCAGCCTGACGGGCATTCCTTGCCATCAACCTTGGGGCTAAGGTCATTGAATGGATGTCCCTGCCCCCAGCGCGCCGTCTTGAGCCGTACTTCCTGCTCATTTTCGGCACCCAAAAAGCCGCGCGCAGAGGTGCTGTTACTTTCCCAGCCCTGCGCCCGGGCATACGCGATCACACGCTCGTACCAATCGAGCACCGATTTCATGTTGATAGGCATATCCTCGAGCGGAAAACGGCCTTCCGACGACCACGCCAGCACTGGCGCGGAGACATCGTCGGCCGCGGCGATGACATAACCGCCACCCTCATTTTCAAACACATACATCGAAGGAGATTCCTTCACCAGCCGAAGCGAAGCGGCCTGGATGCCGGATGCCGAAGGGCTGGCCTTGCGGAAAAACTCCGCCGCCGTAGCCGCCGCCTTCTCGCGCGGGATTTCACGTGCCACCACTGCTGTCACCGACAGCAGCAGGCACAGGATAAAAAGAACATGCTTTCTCATGGTGTCACTCCTTCTTCTTCAGCGTTGAAAAATCATAATGCATCCCGTCCTCGGGCTCGGGCACCTGCAACCACAGGATCGAACCCGACTCCACCGTAATGGCATGCGATTTCACACCATCGGTATAGACGTGCACCACATCCTTGTCGTTGCCGGAAAACTTGTCGAACCAGTTGAACGTGCCGTCACCCCAGATGATGAAGCCGTCACCCGACTGGGAGAAGGCCGGTGCATGCACCTCCTGCTTCAGGGTCGTATACATAAAGGACGGCTGCAGTCCGGCCTGGGAGACACTCACCTCGTCAGGAACGGAAAAGCCGTTGCGGTAGACCTGGATGATGCCTTCACGCACCTTTTCGGACTTGTTGGGACGCGTATCGACCCGGATGCGGCACGCCTCCCCTTCCTGCTCGATGCCGGAAAGCACGAGCCAGGAAGAAGACGGTACCATCCGGAAATCGCCGGGCTCACCTTCCGCCGTCAGCAGCACCAGCTGCACGGAACTTCCGCCCGGCACAATCATCGGGTCGGTGCCGACAAGAATCGGCTGGAACGCCTGGCGCACCCGCACGGAATCGGCCATGCCGCGTGCCTTGTCTCGGAACACCAGGACATCTTCGCGGGCCTTGCGGCCGTCATTGCGGTCTGCCGTGAAATAATACGTGTGCGTCGAAACCGTCTTGGTCTCCACCTCATGCAGCCACTTGCCGCTGCCGATCGACAACGATACGTCCAGATTGCTGGTCACCTGCACGGAAAAGCCTTCGCCTGCAGCCGCCAGGTCCACTTCGTGCGCACCCAGCACCAGGGTCGGCGTTTCACCGGCCTGGTAGACCGTCAGCACTTCCGTGCCGAGCGTGCTGGTGACCTCCACCGTCCCCTGCCGCGGTTCCAGCGTTTCATTGGCCTTGACGGTGAAAGATTCGGTACGCGTCACCATGCCCTTGGTTTTCGTGGGAAGGATCCAATCGGCCGCTGCGGGTGAAACGGACACCTTGCTATCAATGTTCGTGCGATAGGACATCGTGAATGTGCCGCCCGCGCTGGGCATCTCAATTCGGTTGCTTTCAAGGAAAAGTGCATCCTTCTGCTTCTGCGTGACGACCAGCGTCCGCGTCACGTCATCACAGGTAAACTGGATGGACGCCGAACGCTCGTCATAGTCTGGATTCGAGCGGACGCTGACATAAACGGTGACGGTGCCGCCGCGACCCTCCGTAGCGGACATCGAGCACCAGTCCGCGGCACGGTCGTTCACAAAGGCTGCACTCCAGCGCCGGTTCGCCGTAAAGACGACGGTCGCCCGGCCTTCGTCAGACGAGAACAAAAGCGCCGCTGCCTCCGACGAACCCGAAACCTGTGCGGTGGGCGCCACGAACGACTCCATCACGAAGTCGAGTTCTGGGCTGCATCCCGTCAGGAACAGGCCCAGGAGCATTGCGGGTATTACAAGTAGTTTTTTCATTCGAACAGACATTTATCAAGTTCCTGCTTAATATATTCTTTGTCGAGATGCTGCCCGATAAAGACGAGCTTCTGCATCCGGTCGCCATAGGTGCGGTCCCAGTCGCGCAACAGGTCGGGCTGTTCGCGCAGCTTCTCGATGAGTTCTTCCTCGGGCATCGTGGCGAACCACAGGCCCACGTTCTTCAGCACGAACTGCCGGCCGGCCTGCTCGAACAGGTAGCAGGTGTCGAATTCCTCGCTGAAATAGCAGATGCCCTTGGCACGGATCACGTTCTTGGGCCACTTCTTCGCTACGAAATTGTCGAACGTGTTGAGGTCGAACGGCCTGCGCGCCTGGTAGACATACGTGCCGATGCCGTATTCCTCGGCCTCCCCTTCGTCCTCGTGATGGTGATGGTGGTGATGCTCGTGATCGTCATCATCGTCGTCATCATCATCATCGTCATCGTCGTGATGCTCGACTTCCTGGATCCAGGCGGCGGAGGCGGCCACGTCGTCGAACTGGAACATCCCTGTGTCGAGGATCTCGTCGAGATCGAACTCGCCGTAGTCGCACTCGATGATTTTCGCCTTCGGCTGCAGCGTGTGGATGATGGCCTTGATGCGGCCCAGTTCCTCGGGCAGCACCTCGGAAGCCTTGTTGAGCGCGATGATATTGCAGAACTCGATCTGCTGGATCACCAGGCTCTCGATGTCCTCCTCATCCAGGTGCGGCTTTTTCAGCGACTCTCCCGAGGCGAATTCATCGCGCATCCGGAGCGCGTCGACCACCGTCACGATGCAGTCCAGCACCGGGATTCCGTTCTTCACGAATTCGAAACCCAGCGCGGGGATTGAGCAGAGGGTCTGGGCGATAGGCTCCGGCTCGCAGATGCCGCTGGCCTCGATCACGATGTAATCGAAGGCCTGGCGGCTGGTGATTTCGCAGAGCTGCTGGATCAGGTCGTTCTTGAGCGTGCAGCAGATACAGCCGTTCTGCAGGGCCACCAGACTCTCGTCCTTCTTGCCCACGACGCCGCCCTTCTGGATGAGGTCGGCATCTATGTTGACTTCGCCGATGTCGTTGACAATCACCGCGAAGCGGATTCCCTTGCGATTGTTAAGGATGCGGTTGACGAGCGTCGTCTTGCCGCTTCCCAGATAGCCGGTCAGCAACAGGACCGGGATTTCCTTCAAATCTTCCATATCTCGTTATTGTTTCTTTTCAAAATGCTGATAGTCCTTGACGGAATTCCATGCGCCGCCCCACTGGAAGCCGCGGGAGCGGAACAGCTTGCAGCACAGGTCATCCGCCGTAATCTTGTGCGGGAAATCGACCGTCCGGTCGGCGTACTCCCGCGCACTTTCCGGCTCCACCACCTCCCCTTTCACGTACGGGTTCTGGAGCGGATTGACATCCACCGCCATTCCCGTCGCATGCGCGGAAAGCGAACTGCCGGAGGTCTTCGGCCGGTAGTTGAAGCACGACGTATTGTTGGCCTCCATCGAACGCGTATCGTCCGCGTCGTAATCGTCGATCAGCCGGATGCCGGCAATCGGATATTTGGCCTTGTAAAGCTCCTTGAAAATGTACATCAGGTCGCCGGAGATGGCCTTGTTGCAGACCATCTCGCCCCGCCGAACGCGACCGTTGTAGTCGTAGTACAGCAGTTTGAGGTAGCGCAGGTCGGACCAGGAAACCGGGCATTCTTCCTCCGCTTCCGGATAGGACTTGCCCCGCATCCGCACCCGGACCGCCTCGGGAATCGTGTCGCAGCTGAACGCCGAAAGCCCCGGATCGGACGGGTTCAACAACTTGCGGAACCGGCTATAGGTATAAGGCACACAAGTATTCGTGATGTTGTTGGCAAAGAGGATGTCGGTAATGCGGTTCTCGTCCACATAGCTCGTCACATCCTTCGTGAAATAGCGGAAATCGGCCACGTGCACCTCGTCGAACGAATGGAAGAGGTAGCCGGGAACCGCATTGCCGAAACTGTCCTTGATGACCAGGATGCGCCGGCCCGTATGCGCGGACGTCTCCACCTTGGTCAGTTTCATATCGCCACCCATGAACGTTGTGTAGGCAGCGCCGCTGCCGTCCTTGAACGAGAAGAAATACTTGTTCTTGTAAGGACGCGATTCGCCGGTGACGTGGAACTCTTCGTCCAGCGTATAGTCGACATAGGTCGTCGTATATTCCACGCCCGTGGGGATGTAGTACACGAAGTCCTCGGGCGCTTTTTTCACCGCTACATTGTGCGAATAGCCGTACATGCTGCCCACGTAATTGTGGACGACATGCTCCTCATAGGTAGAAAGGTCCTCGAAGGGAACATCCGCCACCCGTGCGAATTCCTTGGCGGCATAGTACGCACCCAGCGGAGACCAGTGGTGGTCGGTCCGCAGGTAGATGGGCTCGTCGATGTGTCCGGCCAGCACGGAATAGACGTCCACGGGACGAACGCCGTTCGAGAGATTCGAGAAGATACTGTTGAACACCGGCCACTGCTTTTTCGTAAACTTGGCCGCCTCGGCCGGGCAATAGAACTCCGTAGAGGTCGGGATGGGCATGCACCAGACCTTCACCGATTTGCCGAACGCCGCACCGTACGGGTTGACGGCCTCGGCGAACTTAGCGCCTCCCTTCTCCGTGCCGAAAAAGCCCATCAGCGCGCGCACGTTCTCGCCCGAGCCTACCAGGATGATGCCGGAGGAGGCCACCTTGGCGATGTTCTCGGCATCACCCTCGCTTTCAGCGTATTCGAACGCCTGCACGGTCGTAATGGTATCCATTTCCGGAACGGGATTGACAACCTCTTCCTCGCCGCTTTCCGCCGCCGCATCCGCATCGGCCGATACGAATTCGATATGCTGCTCCCCGAATCGGATGCCCTCGAGGTCACGGAAATGCATGCTCAGGTACATCAGCGAATCGCGGTACGGCTCCGTGTCGCTGTACCACGACGAGACGGCGGCGGTAAAGGAGCCGTCCGCCAGGGAATCAAGCGTCAGCGAGGGAAAATGCATCAGGTCCCGCTTCTCCAGCTCGGAATACGTACTGCGGGGCAGCAGGTTGAAACCAGCCGCAAAGGCCAGGTATACCAGCGAAATCACAACAACCGACAGAATCCCCTTTCTCATATCAGAACCGTGTATAAATGAATGGATTGTTGGTCGCTCCCACCAGCAGCGCCGCACTGACGGCCAGCAGCGCGATGCCCAGCACGACCTTCGAAACCGCCAGCACATCGTAGCTCAGGCCTCGCTTCCCGTCACCCAGCAGCCGGCTGATCCAGCGGCCCAGCGGCAGGCAGCATAGGAACGCCGCGATCCAGAGCCAGAAACGGGAAGTCAGGGCGCTCCGCACCGTGAAGTCGGTGAACGTCTCGGCGTGGCCGAAAAGCACCGGGAAGAAAGCCGTCATCCGGCCGAAATCCGTAAAATAGAAGATGCCCCATCCCAGTACCACCAGGAAAAGGCTGTAGAAATGCAGCAGGAAGCCCGGAATCCGGCCTTTTGCCCGCAGTACAGTATATTTCTCCAGCGCGACGATGAGGCCGAAATACAGGCCCCAAAAGATGAAATTCCAGCTCGCGCCATGCCACATTCCCGTCAGGAACCAAACGACGAGAATGTTGAAGATCTGGTGTTTCCGGTTGCCGCCCATCGGGATGTAGAGATAATCGCGGAAAAAGCTTCCCAACGAGATATGCCACCGCCGCCAGAAATCGGTGATGGAGTTGCAGCAATACGGATGGTCGAAGTTCTCCCTGAAATGGAAGCCCAGGCAACGACCGATGCCGATGGCCATATCGGAGTAACCCGAAAAGTCGAAGTAAATCTGCAGAGAGAAGGCCAGCAGCCCCACCCACGCGCCCGCCGTGGACAGCTCGGCCAGATTGCCCGCCAGGAACTGGTCGGACACTTCGGAGAGCTGGTTGGCCAGGATCACCTTCTTTCCCAGGCCCACCAGGAAGCGGAAACTGCCGTCCGCCACATCCTGCGCCGTCACTTTGCGGTTATGGATCTCCCGTTCAATGGTTCCGTAGCGCACGATCGGGCCGGCAATCAGTTGCGGGAACATCGAAATGTAGAGCAGCAGGTCGCCGAACCGCTTCTGTGCCGGACTCTCGCGCCGATACACGTCCACCAGGTACGAGATGGACTGGAAGGTGTAGAAACTGATGCCGATGGGCAGGGCGATCTCCGGCACGGTGACGTTCAGACCGATGCGGCACAGCAAGTCGGCAAAAAAGCCCAGGTACTTGAATGTGCCCAGGATGGCCAGGTTGCAGGCCAGGCCCAGCGCCAGAAAGGCGCCCCTTCCCTTCTTAGCCTTGTCTATCCCTTTGCCAAACAGAAAGTTAAGCAGGGCGCAGGCAATCAGCAGGAAGACATAAATAGGTTCTCCCCAGGCATAGAAGACCAGGGAGAAGAAGACAAGCACGCCATTCTTCACTCCATTGCCTTTCGCCAGCCCCGCGAGCAGATAGCAGATCGCGAAGGCGGGCAGAAAGGCAAAGAGGAAGAAAAGGTCAGCAAAAACCATTAACGTGCCATCTCCTTTTTCAGGCGCTCGGTGAGCAGCGGCACAACCTTGTTGAGGTCGCACACGATACCCAGGTCAGCGACGCTGAAAATGGGAGCAAACTTGTCCTTGTTGACCGCAATGATGGTCTCGGACTCTTCCATACCGGCGAGGTGCTGGATGGCGCCCGAGATGCCGAGTGCGAAATACACCGCGGGACGGACCGTCTTGCCGGTCTGGCCCACCTGGCGGTCGTGCGGCATCACGCCGGCGTCGACCATCGCACGCGAAGAGGAGACCTCGCCGCCGAGCACGGTGGCCAGTCCCTGCAGCATCTCGAAACCTTCCTTGCAGCCTACACCGCGGCCGCCGGAGACCAGGATTTTGGCGTCGGCGATGTCGACGGCGGTCTTCTGGGCCTTCACGGTCTTGACAAGTTTGACGACAAACTTGCTGGCGTCGAACTTCGGATGGAAGGTGACGATTTCACCCTTGCGGCCGGCATCGGGCGTTGCCTTCGGCATCACGCCCGGGCGCACGGTCGACATCTGCGGACGGTGCTCGGGGCACTTGATGGTCGCCATCAGGTTGCCGCCGAAAGCCGGACG
>JAEEGL010583033.1_pt1 | contig 17082 bp, 13 predicted proteins | sample 9134231 | NCBI WGS metagenome assembly JAEEGL01 (sample SAMN16246548, study PRJNA631951) | gut metagenome | biome: gut microbiome; feature: rumen; material: fiber-attached | host: Bos | place: Iran: Karaj | collected 2018-10
ACCGCTGACGTCCATGCTGCTCACCCTTTCTGTGTCGTAATACCTCCTGGTGCCGTCCTTCAGCGTCAGGACAGCCTGATTCTTCTGCGGATTCTGGCTGGTCGAATAATCGTCGTTCTGGGCAGCTGCCGTCAACCGGCATCCCACAGCCAGCAGACAAAGGCAAATAGTTTTCTTCTTCATCATCATCACTTCGTCACAACCTTTTTACCGTCAATCATGTATATACCCTTTTTCAGTGTCCCCTGCGTCCGTTTCCTTCCCTGCAGGTCATAGACAGCTTTCGCGTCTTCCCGTCTCCCCGTCTTCTCGTCTCCCCGTATTCCCGTGGTATTGCTGAAGTCTATCACCACCGTTCCCATATCCATGGTCGTGTCAGCCGTTCCGTCGTTATACTTCACCGTCACCGCATCGCCCGTGAACGTTATCTGCTGCACCTTCGATGCATCAATCTTCATCACCTCGTCGGCCTGCATGCCTGCAGCCACCAACCAACAGCCAAGGGCCAAAATCCAATATCTTTTCATAAATTTGTACATATTAGCATTGTCGTTGCAAAAGTACGACTATTATTCCATATTCGCAAATTCTCATCCTCTTTTTCACCGCAAACGTTTACTGAATTGTTGATCATCAAGAGTCATAATTCATATAGTCATAATTCCGTGAGTTAACTCAAATCATCAATCGAGTTAACTCAAACGATAAAATGAGTTAACTCGAGTCATTTTGTCATTTCACTCGAGCCAAACGATGATTTGACTCGAGTGAAGGATTCTGCACCTCCCTATGCATTTCTTGCTGGAAGGCTTCGCAACACTTTTTTGATAGCCATGTAAAAAGTGTTACGAAGCCATGTAAAAAAGAGGGGTAAATGGAGCTATGACTCGAGTGAAAGGATGTCTGCCCCCGATGGACCTGTCTAAAGGCCCCTAATCAGAAATGTATCTTTTGAAGACATTGTGTTCCTCTTGCTTGACCATAGCTGAAAAGTCAAGCCCGACGTCGGCAAACTCCCTAATAAGGATGGTGTTCTCTAAGAACGTGACGGTGGCACGTGCCAAATTCTGTCGAAGGGTTTCCCTGTCAAGCTCTTCATCTTGAACTACTTCTGTATGAACGGCAACAGTTTCATATATCGTTCTCAGATTCTCGCGATTTGCCTTTTCCGATTTTGCCTTGGGGTCAATATGGTTCTTGAGGAAAGAAGCAAGAATCCTGGAGCCGGCATCGCCTACAAAATACTTGTGTGTTGCAGTCATCAAGAAAAGACCAATAACATACATATTATTAAGTTCCATCTTGCTGGCTACAATTTGAAACAGAAAGACTTCTTGTGGTGCGACATAACTGTCAGCACCAATGATCTTGATAAGATTTTCCAGATACCTTTCCCTCTCTTGTTGGCTGTTTGGCATTTCATCATTGACGGTTTCATAGCCACCTCGTAGTGATTCCATCAGTTTTGATTCGTCAATACCCTCCAAATGGCAGATGGTAGTTATGGCTTCTTTTTCCTCTGGAGTAACCTCACCGTCAGCAATGGCCATAGCCGTCAAGTCACGGGCCAATTTGAATTCCGGCTCCGTTACTGCACTCAGAAACCTGTTGATGATACTCATTGCACCCCTATTGTAGTATAATGCCTTACGAAGTTGTCAACAATGACAAGCCCTTCGTCTTTACTGATGTGCCTCCTTTATGAGGCGTGTTACCTCATATTTGCCGATGTGCTGATTATTAGATAATATAGCCATAGTTACAATTATTTCGTTGAATCAAATAGGAGGTGAACACTTGTGATTAGTGTGCACCTCCTACTCTATATATTAGAATTTGCAAGCTCCTATATGTATAGCACCGTTTACGAGCTCCGAGCGTAGGGTGCAATCATTGCTTACCCCTCGTCATGCGAACGAGATAACGCCTTGGACGGGCTCAGAGGGTGGGGTGTCGTTCTCCTGCTGAGGCACCTCACCGCTGGCCTGACTGTAGATGCTGTCCAGGATTTCGCGGGTACGCTTGTAGGTCGGCGTCTGCTCAACGGCAGAGATGACATCGTCGTTGTCGAGGTCCTCGGGACGGAACAGGTAGATATGCGGGCGACGCTTGTAGCGCTTCGACTGGCTGTCGCCGCCATAGTAGCGGTTGCGGCGGTCCTGACGCTGTGCCTCGGCCTCCTGTTCGGCAGCAATGCGCGTGGCCTCTTCCTGCGTATTGTGACGCTGGCGGTGGTTCGACATGCCATCAACGCGGTCGATGCCGAAGCCGGTAGCAAGAATGGTGACCTTGACCTTCTTGCCTAATTCTGGATCGACGGCCAGTCCCCATTTGATTTCGAAGTCGCCGAACTTGGCCATAAATTCGTTGACATCGTTCATCTCCTCCATCATCAGCGAGTCCTTTCCGTCCTTGGAGCCTGCAAACGAGATGCTGAGCAGGATTCTCTTGGAATTGAAGACATCGTTCTCGTTCAGCAGCGGTGAGTTGAGGGCATCGTCGATAGCCTTCTTGACACGACCTTCGCCTTCTCCATAGCCTGTAGACATGATGGCGACGCCACCGTCCTTCAACACGGTCTTCACATCGTTGAAGTCGAGGTTGATGAGGCCGTGTACGGTGATGATCTCAGCAATGGACTTTGCAGCCACGGAGAGCGTGTCATCAGCCTTGCCGAAGGCATCGAGTACGGTCAGTTCGGGGTAGATCTCACGAAGGCGCTCGTTGTTGATGACCAAGAGTGCGTCGACATGCTTAGACATTTCTTCAACGCCGTCGAGAGCCTGGTCAATCTTACGGTCGCCCTCGAAGCGGAAGGGAATGGTAACGATACCAACTGTCAGGATGCCCATCTCCTTGGAAAGGCGGGCTATGACGGGGGCTGCTCCAGTACCTGTGCCACCGCCCATACCGGCAGTGATGAAGGCCATGCGGGTACCATCGTTCAACATATCCTTGATCTCCTCGATACTCTCCTCAGCAGCAGCACGGGCCTTTTCAGGACGGTTGCCAGCACCCAAGCCTTCCTTGCCCAACTGCAGGTGGACGGGAACGGGTGAGTCGTTGAGAGCCTGATTATCAGTATTACACAATACGAAGCTGACATCGTGGATGCCTTCGCGATACATGTGGTTGACGGCATTACCGCCTCCACCACCAACACCAATCACCTTGATGATACTATTCTCTTTTGCGGGCTCGCCAAAATCGAGCAATATATTATTATCCATTGTTTCCTGATTTTTTGCGTTATTACGTTATTTCGTTATTACGTTATCACGAAAGATTCTATTCGTCTTCTGGGTCGGCTAACTTCTTGAGCCAGCGACCAGCCTTGTTCCAAATGCTGTTCTCCTTGCGGATGCGTTCCTGTTCGCGAGCCGCGGCTTCGGCCTTCTCGCGTTCAGCACGCTCCTCGGCTTCCTTCTTGATGCGAGCTTCCTCTTCGGCACGACGAACTTCGTCGGTGGTGCGTACCACGCCGGCTGGTGTCTCAGTGGCCTGACGGGCGCGGCGCTGCTCGACGACTCCAGCGGGAGAACCGTTGGTCACGTTTTGCTGCGCAAACAAATCACCATTGGGATTGATTTCGTTGCCGGCACAGTTGATGTCTCCCTTGGCTAATAGGCCAAGCACGGTGTTCATCTTACCATCGCGTGCATTGATGTCGGGAATGTTGCCGGTGATGCTCTGCGTGACGAACTTGGCAATACGGATCTTGTCGATGTGGGTGTAGTTCTGGAAGGCCTTCTCGATATTCTTCATGTTCGAGCCGCCACCCGTGAGGATGATACCGCCCAAGAGCTTGTCGCAGTATTCCTCAGGCACCTGGCACCAGACGTTGGCAATGATTTCCTCAATACGTCCTTCGACAATCTCGATGAACTTACGTACCTCCACCTGACGGTCCTGATCGATGGAGTACTTCATGTTGTTGTCGATGTCGTTGTTCTCCGTATAGGCCGAGCCGTATTTGATCATCATCTTCTCGGCATCCTGCTCTTCCATCTGCAGCGAGGCAATATCCTTGATGATATTGTTGAAGCCGAGGGGAATGACAGCCAAATGGCGCAGGATGTTCTTCGAGTAGACGTTGACGGTGGTGGTGTCGGCACCGAGGTCTACCAGTACACAGCCTGAACGGCGCTCCGTCTCGGTGAGTACGCTATCGGCGAGAGCCAACGGTGCGAGATACATCTCTGCCACCTGAATGCCTGCCGTTTCGAAGCACTTGTTCAGGTTCTTGTAGAATGTCTTGCGCTGCAGGATGTTGAGGAAGTTGCCCTCAATGCGGCTGCACTGCACACCTACGGGGTCGATCTGCAGTTGCGAGTCAACCTTATATTCCTGAACAGCAGCGTCGAGAATCTCCTGATCGGGATACTTCATGTTGCGATTGGCATCCATCAGTTCGATGACCATGTCCTGCGTGACCTGCGTCTCGCCAGGCAAGTCCTTGGCGATGACGTTGCGAATAGAGCGTATAGACTGTCCGCCCACACCCACATACACCTGCACGATGCTGGTCTTCAGCTGGTTTTCCAGTTTGTTGACAATGGTGGTGACACATTGAGCAGTCTTGTCGATGTTGTAGACATACCCCTTGCGGATGCATGCCGTTGCGTCCTCCTTGACACATGCCAGCACCTGAATGCTGCCGTCAAGATTCTTACGTCCTGCGATACCGGTCATCTTGGATGATCCCAGTTCGATTGCTACGATAAATTCCTTTGCCATATATTCTTAAATTCTTTAACTTCGTATAACTTCTTAACTTCCTCTTCTCTTCTTACAAATGATTTGATTGTTGAACTCGATATTGATATACGAGTACTTGTTCCAGCCTGCCTTGGAGAGCCCGTAGCGATAGAATTTCTCCAGACGGGTGAATTTCTCGTCGAGATGGGTGGGCTGACCTAAATAGACAATATGGTTGCCCACGCGCGGTATCATCTCAATAGAACCGTCGGACAGCACGTTGAGCTGCTCCACCTGACTGCGCCAGAAGGGATTGTCGAGCAGGAACACGCCAAACTCCTTTAGCTTCGTCTGGGCATAGCGCCGCTTGATGTCGCCAGTGGCTACCACCAGGTCTGTGGAGTTGTTCTTGCTGGGGATGATGGTACCACGGTTGTCGATATAATAGCTTTCGCCGTTGTTGGCCATGATGCGCATGACGGCAATGCGCTGCGTAAGGTTAATGCAGACACGCCCTGTCAGCGTCTTGTAGCACTCCACACGCTCTACCAACGGACTCTTCAGCAGCGTCTCTTCTATCTTACGCGTACACACATCACTCATGCGGTCGCCCAAGGGATAGCACTTGGCATGCTGGAGCTGCATCTTCACCTCGTTGACATTCAGGAAGCCGTTGCCGTCACTGTCGGTGATGTTGATCTTCACATCGCGGCATACGGCATCCTGATCATCAGGACGGTTGAACGCCGTGATGGCCAATACCAGATAGACACCTAAAACGATGTCGACGGTCACGATACCGATTTTTTTCCAGTTCATGCTCATATTATCTTACTTTCTCACCTTCTCGCTTTCTCACCTTCTCACCTTCTCATTAAGAATCGTCGTCATCTGTGGCACCAGATTGTCGAGATCACCAGCGCCTAACACAATGAGTACATCAAACGAGTGGTTCCTGACAAACTGAATCACGTTGCTCTTCTGGATCATCTGCTTCTCGATGCCGGGACGCAGGCGGTCGTAGATGAGCTGTGAGGTGACACCCTCGATGGGCTGTTCACGGGCAGGATAGATCTCTGTCAGGACTACCTCGTCGAGCAAGCTGAGCGCATCGGCAAAGTCCTGATAGAAGTCACGTGTACGCGTATAGAGATGTGGCTGGAAGATGGCCGTAATCTTACGGTTCTTATACAGCTCACGAATGCTACGGGCACTCTGCAGAATCTCTTTCGGATGGTGAGTGTAATCGGAGAGGAACACCAACTCAGGGGTCTTGATCTTAAAGTCGAAGCGACGCTCAACACCATCGTAGGTCTTCATGCCGATACGCAGTTCCTTGGCCGTGCAACCGGCTAACTGTGCCATCGCCATGGCGGCAATGCCGTTCTCGATGTTGATGGGAATGGGCTGTCCTAACTCAATGTCGCTTACCGACTCGATGGGCGACACAAAGTCGAACGTGATCTCACCGTTCTCAATGCGGATATTCTCTGCGTGGAAGTCACCCTCGTTCAGGGCATAGTCGAAACGGCGAACGCCTGCGGGCAAGTTTTCTTTCATCTCCAAATCGCGGTGGATGATGAGTGCGCCTTGAGGCTGAATCAGTTCTGTATAGTGACGGAAGCTTTCGAGGTAGGCCTCCTTGGTGCCGTAGATGTCCAAGTGGTCTGGATCGGTAGAGGTGATGACAGTCATATAGGGTGACAGCCAGTGGAACGAACGATCGAACTCATCAGCCTCGATAACGACGAAGTCAGAATCGGACAGGATGTAGTTGGTACCGTAATTCTTGGATATACCGCCGAGGAAGGCGTTACAGTCGAGATGGCTCTGGTGCAGAATGTGGGCACACATCGTGCTGGTCGTGGTCTTGCCGTGCGTACCAGCCACGCAGAGCCCCTTGTGCTGACGGGTCAGTGTACCTAAGACCTGCGCACGCTTCTGTATCTCGAAACCATTCTCACGGAAGTACTTCAACTCTTTGTGATTCTCAGGGATGGCCGGTGTATAGACCACCAGACAGGTCTCCTTTTGCTTGCATACAAAGGGAATCTCGTTGACATTTTCCTCGTAATGGATGAGCATGCCCTCACGCTCCAACTGACTGGTGAGCGTGCTGGGTGTCTTGTCGTAACCGGCTACGACAAGTCCTTTCTTGATAAAGAAGCGTGCAATGGCACTCATACCGATGCCACCAGCTCCAATAAAATAGACAGATTTAATATTCTTTATTTCCATTGATGTATTTATCATTTATCAATTATCATTTATCATTTTGCGAATGCGCCAGTTTGATGACTTCTTTTGCAATGATCTCAGCAGAATTGGGCAAGGCCATCTTGAGGATATTGGTGCTCAGGCTCTGGAGCTTGGCATCGTCCTTGACAGTGTCTATGGCCATAGGCAGGAGTAACTTGACAGCTTCGGCATCCCTGACATAGAGGGCGGCCTGCTTGTTGACCAATGCCAAGGCATTCTTGGTCTGATGGTCCTCTGCGACGTTGGGACTCGGCACGAGGATGACGGCCTTGCCCAACAAGCAGAATTCAGAGATGCTGCCAGCACCGGCACGACTCACCACGAGGTCGGCAGCCTTATAGGCGGTGGCCATGTCGCTGACAAAGTCAGTAACCACAAGGTTGGGCATTTCGTGACCCTTCATGCGCTCGCTGATTTCGGCACTATAGTATTTGCCAGTCTGCCATACAAACTGTACACCACTTTCCTTGATGAGGTCAAGATGAGCCAGCACACTTTCGTTAAGGGTGCGTGCACCTAAGCTGCCGCCCACAATGAGCACGGTCTTCTTCTGCGGGTCAAGGCCCAATGACCTTGCAGCATCGTCGTGACTGATGGTGCTGTCGAGCAACTGCTGGCGGACAGGATTGCCTGTCAGCATCAGTTTCTGACCTGGGAAGAAACGCTCCATGCCCTCATAAGCCACACAAATCATCTTGGCCTTGCGAGCTAACGACTTGTTGGTCAGTCCGGCATAGCTGTTCTGCTCTTGCAACAGGGTGGGAATATCCAGGCTGTTGGCAGCTCCTAAGGCAGCACTACTGGCATAGCCTCCTACACCGACAGCCACATGAGGACGGAAGTCGCGCAGAATCTTCTTGGCAAGCCATTTGCTCTTCAGGTAGTCGATGGCCACACCGATATTGGCAGGTTTCCACAATGGACGGAAGAAACCACGGATGGGCAAGCCCTTAATCTCATAACCTGCGGCGGGAACGCGCTGCATCTCCATGCGTCCCTCCGCACCTATAAACAGAATTTTGGCATCAGGGCGCAAGGCCTTGACGGCATTGGCTATCGACACGGCTGGGAAGATATGACCTCCAGTGCCACCGCCACTGATAATGACTCTTAACTCCTTTTCTTCCATATTCTTAACTTCTTCTATCTTCTCCTAACTTCTTTCACTTCTACTAACTTCAGCTTCTCCTTCCAGCCTCTTCTTTGCCGAACGGCTCACACTCAGAATAGCACCAATATAGGCGCAGTTGATGATGGTAGACGTGCCACCCTTCGAGATGAGCGGCAACGGTTGTCCTGTGACCGGTGCCAAACCTACTGCCACCATCATGTTGAAAGTGGCCTGAATGACTAACAGCAGCCCCAATCCCATGGCTAAGAAAGCGGGGAAATTGTTCTCACAGCGGCTGGCGATACGGGCACAACGATATAATAATATAATGTATAGGAACACAACGGCTACGGCGCCGATGATGCCTAACTCCTCAATGACGATAGCGAAGATGAAGTCGCTGAAAGCCTGTGACAGGAAATCGCGCTCCGTGCTCTTGCCAGGGCCTGTGCCTACGATGCCGCTCGACACAATGGCGATATTGGCATGAGCCACCTGGGCATCCTTGTCAAGGTCGTAGTCTTTGGGGGCAGGGTCTGGCTTGCTGAATGAGAGAATACGGTTTTTCCACGTGCCTGCACGATGTAGGACCTTGTCGACGAACGGTTCGTCCTTTCGTTGTTGCTGCAGTTCGATACGTTCGCTTTTTGTCAATTTCGACAGGTCTTGTTCGGGTGCCTTACCAAACAACAGAATCATGGCAACGAAGACAACGACTATGGCAGCCAACGGTCCTACCAACTTGAATATCTGACGCCAGGGCACCAACCCAATAATCATCATCAGAATAACAACTCCGAACAACAGGGCAGCCGTTGAGAGGTTCTCCTTACCGATGAGCAGACAGAAAGGTATGGTGATCCACAGAATCCACTTGAAGGCCTTGCGGTCAGCACCATTCTCACGTTGCATAGCCGCCAGTATCTGGGCGACTGTAAGCACGATAGTACCCTTGGCAATCTCAGACGGTTGGATGGTAATCGGTCCCAGACGAATCCAGCGTGAGGCATCGTTGGTGCTCTCACCACCGCCCAGCAATACCACCAGTAACATCAGTCCACTGAGCAACAGCAGGAACGGTGTGAGCAGCTTGAAATAGCGACACGGCACGTTGAGCGTGACGATGGCCGCCACCACACCGATGATGATGGTGAACGTATGGTAGGCAATAGGGCCAACGTAATTCTGACTCTTGTATGTCAGTCCGCTGGAAGCCGAGAAGACTTCCACGATACTGATCATGCAGAGGAAGAAGAACACCATCCAGATGACCTTGTCGCCCTTGAAAATATTACCTATCTTTTTATTCATCTTACAGCGGTAGCAAATTATTCACTTTTCATTCTTCACTTACAATGCCTTAGCCAAGGCCTTGAACTGCTCGCCACGGTCTTCCATATTCTTGAAGAGGTCGAAGCTGGCACAACAGGGGCTGAGCAGTACGGTCATGCCCGGTTCTGCCATCTCGTAGCAGGCCTGCATGCACTCCTTCATCGAGTGGGTGTCTCGAACGGGAATACCCAAGGCATCGAAGTTGTCATGCAGCTTCTGGTTGTCGGCACCAAGGTAGACCAGTCCGGCGCACTTCTCCTTCACCAACGGTATGATGGGCGCATAGTCGTTGCCCTTGTCCTTGCCGCCAATGATGAGGATGGTCTTGGTCTTCATGCTCTCCAAAGCGTACCAGCAGGCATCGACATTGGTGGCTTTCGAGTCATTGATATACTGCACGCCACGAACGGTACACACCTTCTCCAAACGATGCTCTACACCAGGGAAGTCGCTCAACGACTTGCGAATGACCTCCTTCTTGATGCCTGCCACGTCGGAGGCGATACCTGCTGCCAGCGAGTTGTAGATATTATGCTTGCCTGTCAGGCTCAGTGCCTCCTGCTCCATATTGAATGGTTCGGGCTTCTCAATCTTGTATTGTCCCTCCTCGATATAACCGATACTGCCAACTTCCTTCAGTTCAGAGAAGGGATACTGGATAGCCTTGATATCGTATTTCTCCAGTTCTTTCTTCACAACAGGGTCGTCGTTCCAGTAGATGAAGGCATCCTGCGGGGTCTGGTTCTGGATGATACGCATTTTCGAGTCGACATAGTTCTGCATCTTGAAGTCGTAACGGTCCAAATGATCGGGCGTGATATTAAGCAGAATGGCGATGTTGGCACGGAAATCATACATGTTGTCGAGTTGGAACGACGACAGCTCGATGATGTAGTATTCGTGCGGATCCTCAGCCACCTGCAGAGCTAATGAGTTGCCGATGTTGCCGGCTAATCCAGCATCGTAACCAGCAGCCTTGAAGATGTGATAAATGAGGCTGGTGGTGGTCGTCTTACCGTTCGAACCTGTAATACAGATCATTTTCGAGTTGGTGTAACGTCCGGCAAACTCTATCTCACTGATGATATGGATGCCCTTCTCCTTGATTTTTACAATCATGGGAGCGTTGTCTGGAATACCTGGACTCTTGATGATTTCGTCGGCATCCAAGATTCTCTCTTCTGTATGCTGTCCTTCCTCCCACATGATGTGGTGGTCGTCCATCAGTTTCTTATACTTGTCGTTGATCTTCGACATGTCGCTGACAAACACGTCAAAGCCCTGTTTCTTGGCCAGTACAGCAGCGCCTGCGCCGCTCTCACCAGCTCCTAATATCGCAATCTTACTCATATTATCTATCTATAAACTATGAACTATAAACTATGAACTATGAACTATCAATTACCTCACCTTCAAGGTGATAATTGTCAATGCTGCCAATATAATGGTTACAATCCAGAAACGGAAGGTAATCTTCGACTCGTGGAACTGCCGACGGGGCCAGCCTCTCAGAATGTAGGTACTGGTGGGGTCGAGCTGGGAGTCCAAACGGCGGAAGTTGTCGTGGATAGGTGTGGCACGGAACACACGGACGCGCTTGCCTTTCTTTTTCTGTATCTTAAACCACTGTGTCTGGATGATCACACTCAGGCTCTCGATGAAGAAGATACCGCACAGGATGGGCAGCATCAGTTCCTTATGGATTATCAGAGCACAGACACCGATGATGCCGCCAATGGCTAATGAGCCGGTATCACCCATGAATATCTGGGCAGGATAGGCATTATACCAGAGGAAACCGATCATAGCACCGATGAAAGCCGACAGGAACACCACTAACTCTTCGGAGTGGGGTATGTACATGATGTCGAAGTAAGCCGCATAGACTATATGCGACGAGACGTAGGCGAATATCAGCAGTGCTATGCCGATGATGGCCGAGTTTCCTGCACACATGCCGTCCATGCCGTCGTTGAGATTGGCTCCATTTGAAACGGCAGTCACCACGAGAATGGTCATGACGATGAACAGTGCCCAGCCCGCAGCCACCTTGTATTTGCCTAAGAATCCAAGCACCTCCGAGTAGTTGAGGTTGTGGTTCTTGATGAACGGGATGGTAGTCTGCAGCGATTTCACCGCCTTGGTTTTGTGCTTCACCACCATCTCCTGATTCTGCCTGGTCTCTGTCACATTCTCGCGCACCACGGCATCAGGACTGAGCCACAGCGTAAGTGCTACAATGAAGCCTATCGACACCTGACCGACAATCTTATAGAGACCCTTCAAGCCCTCCTTGTTCTTGCGGAATATCTTGATATAGTCGTCCATAAAGCCCAGGAAGCCTAACCATACTGTGGTGCCAATCATCAGCAACAAGTAGATATTGCGCATACGACCTAACAGCAGGACGGGAATCAGTATCGAGACGATGATGATGATACCACCCATGGTGGGCACGCCCTTCTTCTCGACACCGAAAGGATCGATGCTGGCGTCACGGGCCGTCTCAGCGATGTTGCGACGCTTCATCCATTTGATGAAGTACTCACCGAACCATGCTGAAACCAATAGTGACATGATGAGTGCCAACAGCGAACGGAACGAGATATACGACCAGATGTGGGCACCCGGAATATCATATTGCTCCAAGAATCTAAAAATATAATATAGCATGTTTCTATTCTTTTTTCGTTATTTCGATATGACGATATTTCGTATTACGACAGGCCAAAGATTTCTCTTACCACCTCGCGGTCATCGAAATGATGCTTTACCCCTTTGATTTCCTGATAGTCCTCATGCCCTTTACCGGCAATGAGGATGACATCGCCCTTCTGAGCCAGCATGCAAGCCGTCTTGATGGCCTCTTTTCGATCGACAATGCTTACCACCTTTTTCATCTGCTGAGGTGTCAGGCCAGCCAACATGTCGTTGATGATGTCCTGCGGTTCTTCGAAACGAGGATTGTCGGAGGTGATAATGACACGGTTGCTCTGCTTGACTGCCTCCTGAGCCATCAGCGGGCGCTTGCCTTTATCACGGTTGCCACCAGCACCGCAGACAGTGATAACCTGTCCACCCTTGCCTTCCAGCACTTCATGGATGGCATTCAGCACATTCTCCAAGGCGTCAGGCGTGTGAGCATAGTCAACAATAGCGGTAACACCTTCCTCAGAACGAATAGGTTCCAAACGACCAGCCACACTCTTCAATGTGCTCAGTACCACGAGAATGTCTTCAGGCTTCTTGCCTAACATGATGGCGGCCCCATAGACAGCCAACAGGTTACTGACATTGAACTTGCCGATGAACTGTACGCCCACCTCACGACCGTCAATCTCCAGATACATACCTTCGAAGTGACATTCGATGATGCGAGCCCGGAAGTCAGCCATGGAGCGGGTGCTGTAGGTCTTGACGGTGGCCTTGCAGTTCTGTACCATCACGCTGCCGTTCTTGTCATCGGCATTGGTAATGGCGAAAGCACCCTTCGGCAGTCCATCGAAGAAAGCCTTCTTGGCATCGCGGTAGTTCTCGAAGGTCTTGTGATAGTCCAGGTGGTCGCGCGTCAGATTGGTAAACAGACCACCAGCAAACTTCAGTCCACCGATACGCTTCTGGGCAATGGCATGACTGGAACACTCCATAAAGGCATATTCACAACCGGCCTCCACCATGCTTGCCAATAACTTGTTGAGTTCAATGGGATCGGGGGTGGTATGGTCGGCAGGTATGGCTTCGTCCTCAATATAGTTGCAGACGGTAGACAGCAGTCCACACTTATATCCGAACTTACGGAACATATTATATAATAAGGTGGCGATGGTGGTCTTGCCGTTTGTGCCGGTAACGCCAACCAGTTTCAACTTCAGCGAGGGTTCGCCATAGAAGACTGTGGCAACAGGACCTACCGCTTCTTCGGTAGATGCCACCTGCACATAGGTCACGCCATCCGTATGCTCAGCAGTTCCCACGCTGAGGTTCTCAGGCAGGTCTTCACACAGCACAGCCTTTGCCCCTAACTCTACGGCTTTGGGGATGAAGCGGTGACCATCCGTCTGTGTGCCTTTGATAGCTACAAAGAGATGTCCGTTCTCGATGCGGCGTGAGTCGATGTTCACACCCGTAATCTCTGCTTCGCTGTCGCCGATAACGGCGATGGGCTTCACGTGTTTCAGCAGTTCGCTTAGTTTCATATACCTTATTATATTACAATTATTCTTTAATCAATTCTCATTAGCGGATGCGCCACTAATTCTCCAACGTCAGAATACATTCTGCATCGTCAGTAATGGCCTTGCCGGCAGGGAGACTCTGGCGTTTCACCTTGCCACGCCCCTGCACCTTGACCTTTACACCGCGCCTCTCCATCTGATAGACGGCATCGCGGGCACCCATACCTATCACATCGGGAGCTACCTCCAGACTGTAGTCTTCCTTCGTCTGAGATTCGTGCTTGTTAATGCCTAACTTGTTGAGTACCAAATTGGCAGCACCGGTATTACCGTCTTTTACATCGGGGATGACAACGGAGTTCTCATCATGGGCATCATCGACACTCAATTTCAGATAACGAGCCATCACACCTTCGGCAATATGATGGAACACGACACCGCTCATACCACCACCAGAAGCAGGCAGCCCCGACTTCTTGATACATACGATACAAGTATAGAGGGGATTATTGGCAGGGAAGTAGCCTGCAAACGACAGCCAGTAACGCGTAATGCCAGAGTGATAGCCGCCATACTGGTCTGCAATCTGTGCCGTACCCGTCTTACCTGCCACCTTGAACAAGCGTGAGCCGGCCTTGCGCCCAAGACCCTGACTGACCACATGTTCCAAAATGGTCTGCATGGTCTGGATGGCCTGGGGTTTAGCGATGCGCTCCTTGATGACTTCTGGTGCGAACTCCATGACGGTTTCACCATTCTTCATCACCTTCTTCACAAAACGAGGACGCATCATCTTGCCGTTGTTGGCAATGGCATTATAGAACGTTACCGTATTGATTGGTGCTATCTGCGTCTCGTAACCTATCGACATCCAGGGCAGGGCAGTCTTGCTCCAATTGAGATATTGTCCGCGCTGGTTCTTCTCAGGCATGCGGATGCGTGGTGGCAGATAACCTACCAACGGCAACTTCAGGTCTTCGTGGATGCCCACGCGATACAATCCCTTGACGTAGCGCTCAGGTTCCTTGCCATAAAACTGGTCGATGACATGGCTTACGCCGATATTGGAACTGACCTCCAACGAACGGGCTACATTGATGTCGCCATAACCACCACGACGCCAGTTGTGGTCTTTCATCCACCTCTTATGCATTTCACGAACTCCGCTGCCCGTATGGATAACATAACTGGTGTCAACAACACCGTCATCAAGAGCCACGAGAAAAGAGGCTACCTTGAATACGGAACCTGGCTCACAGCGATAGCTGATGGCTGAGTTGACAGCTTCGACATACCGGCCGTCTTGATTTCTGACCATATTGACAATGGCCTTTACGTCACCTGTAGCTACCTCCATCAGGATGGCAACCCCCATTTCACCATTTACCTGCGGACTCTTCAGCATATCAAGTAAAGAACGCTCGGCCAGGTCTTGCATATTGACATCGATAGTGGTCACGATGTCGCATCCGTCAATGGGCAGTGTGACGGGGATATTCATGTATTTGTTCAGAATTTTACGACGTCCCGTGATGCCTGGCGTACCACGCAGAATGCTGTCGTACGAAAGCTCCAGTCCACAATAAGCAGAGTCAGAGGCTAACATAAGACCGCCTATAACACGTTGAGCCAACGAGCCAAATGGGCGTCGACGGGCATTGTACTCCTCAGTATGGAAGCCGCTCTTGTATTTGGGCATGTTCAGGAAAGGCAGCTGGCTCACTTCAACATACGTGTTATAGTCGATACGCTTGGGCCAGATGGGCCAGTGACGGGCACCAACAGAACCGTTCTTGTTGACCTTACGTTTACCTGTTTCTAACCATACCTTGAATTCATGTGCCGTGATAGTGGGGAATATCTTGTTCAGACCTTCGCAGACACTGTCAACCTTGTCAAGCCATAGCGAGTCACCATCAACGAAGGCAGCAGCTTGGAAGTCCATAAAAATCTTATATTCAGGTATCGAGGTGGCCATCAGCTGTCCATCGCAGCTCAGGATGTTGCCGCGTGTGGGCTTTACGCTCACCGAGTCACGCTTCAGGCGGTCGGCAACCTCCGTCCAGTACTGCTTCTTGGCAGTCATGATGTAGAGGGCCTTGCCTATGATGGCAATTCCTATGATCGTCAGCACTACAGCGATTACCATGTAGCGCGGGATGACCTGGTCTTTACTGAACTTGCTCATTCCGGTACTTCTATTATATATGGGGGCTGGTCTGCCTGATGGAGCAGAGAGTCCTTGTTTTGTTTCAATATATCAAGCACGTGGCTCTCACGGCTTTTGGCTGTCAGCGTACTGCTTGCCGACAATGCCTTGAACTTTGCATCTTTCAGCTTTTCTTCCAACTTGTCGATGGTTATCATGTCTTGCTGACACTGATAGCGGAAAGCCACATAGACAAGACTAAATGCCACAATCATGACAAACAGCCATATCTGGGAACGAACCAATTGAGTGGTTAACAGGTCACCACCCAATATGGTACGCAGATTCAGCTTACCCGATGGATTCGGGTCTTCCTCACTGGCTGTCTGCTTGATTTTCTCGAGCGTTTCCTTGATTTTCTCGTCAGCTTTCCCTGCTTCTTTTTCGCTTTTTCCCGCTTTATCTGTAGCAGAGTCTGCCTTGGCATCCGGTGTCGGGATGTCGGTCAAGTCAATCTGGACTTGCTCTTCGTCAGCAGTTGTTATCTTGTCGTTTTTATCCATCTTCTTAATTATATCTTTTCAGCAATTCTCAATTTGGCACTGCGGCTGCGTGGGTTGCGCTCCTGTTCGTCCTGACTGGGTGTTATCATTTTTCCCACTGTTCTGAAGGGCGATGACACTCGACCGTAGAAATCCTGTACGGCCTGTCCTTCAGCATTACCTGCTTTCATCACGTTTTTGACGATTCTGTCTTCCAACGAATGATAGGTGATGACGCTCAGGCGTCCACCCTCGTTCAGCAGCTCAGTAGCGCCACGGAGCATGTCGCGCAGGGCATCCATCTCGTGGTTAACTTCTATACGCAGAGCCTGATACAGACGTGCCAGGTCTTTTTTCCGTTGAACGTTGAACGATGAACATTGAACATCGTCGATACCAAGTGATGCCAACAGCTGACCCGTGGTCTCTATGCGCTGCCTATTTCTATAGGCTACGATGGCTTTAGCCAGTCGGCGGGCATTTTTCAGTTCTCCGTAAAGATAAAGGACATCTGCTAATTGCTCTTCAGTGTAGTCGTTCAGTATGTCGGCGGCTGTCTGTCCTGCTCGTTTGTTCATGCGCATATCGAGCGGAGCATCAAAGCGGAACGAGAAACCGCGCGTCTCGTCATCGAAGTGGTGGCTCGAAACACCTAAGTCTGCCAGCAGTCCGTCAATTTTCTCCACATGATAGTAGCGCATCCACTGGCTGATATATCTAAAGTTGCTGCGGACAAAGGTAAATCTATCATCAGCAACGATATTTTTTTCTGCGTCGGCATCCTGGTCAAAACTGTAGAGATGACCCTTCAGGCCC
>JAEEGL010634788.1_pt1 | contig 17082 bp, 16 predicted proteins | sample 9134231 | NCBI WGS metagenome assembly JAEEGL01 (sample SAMN16246548, study PRJNA631951) | gut metagenome | biome: gut microbiome; feature: rumen; material: fiber-attached | host: Bos | place: Iran: Karaj | collected 2018-10
TCTTCATCAACAAGGAAATACTCTTGTTCCCATCCAAGGTTGGCACTAACCTTCTTTACATCAGGATTGAAATAATGACAAACCTCTGTAGCTGCAACGTTTACTGCATGGAGTGAACGCAGGAGAGGTGCTTTGTAGTCGAGAGATTCGCCAGTGTAAGAGATGAAGATTGTAGGGATACAGAGAGTGTCGTCGATGATGAACACCGGACTTGTTGGGTCCCATGCAGAGTATCCACGTGCCTCGAAGGTATTACGAATACCACCATTAGGGAAGCTTGAAGCGTCAGGCTCTTGCTGAACAAGCAGTTTACCGTCAAACTGTTCAATCATGCCACCCTTGCCGTCGTGTTCTACGAAAGCATCGTGTTTTTCGGCTGTACCTTCTGTAAGAGGTTGAAACCAGTGTGTGTAATGAGTTACACCGTTTTCCATAGCCCATTGCTTCATGCCACTTGCTACAGCGTCAGCAATAGAGCGATCGAGACGTGCTCCGTTATCAATCACATTTACCAATTCTGTATAAACATCTGCTGGCAGGTATTTATACATTTTCTGACGGTTGAACACATACTTTGCAAAATACTCAGAAGGGCGTTCCTTTGGTGTTTCCACTTCAACAGGACGTTTCTTAAATGCTTCTGCTACAACCTCAAATCTTAAGTTTGCCATTATCTATTTCTTTTATTTAAGTTTGTCTCTATAACGCAAAAAACTCTCGCAGACACGTAGAAGTGTTGCGGGAGTTTTATATCTTTATTGCTTCGCTCTGAAGCAATGTCCTTCAGCATAATATTCAAAGCCAGCGTCGTTTAGTTTGGCTTCGACCTTAGCAGGCTCGACGCCGAAAGCATAACATAGTTGGCTGAAATTGTCGAACTCCTCATCTCGAAGGAGCATGTTTATCGCACTATATAGGATATTTGGATCGTTTGGAAGTTTGTCCATAACCTTTTATTTTCGTGCAAAAGTACAAAAATAATTTGGATTTTGTAATGTGTAATGAGGAATTATTTTAAAAGGAAGCCTCTCCCATCCCTCTCCAGTAGGAACCAACGGTCGCTGTTCGGCGATAGTCGAGGGAAAGCAAAGGGCTAACTAATTGACGTTTATTGCTGAAAAATATTTGTTTGATAAACTTGGGCAATGAAAAATTAAAAGCTCTTGCAGATTTCTGCAAGAGCCTTTACTTTATCATTTAGCGGAGCGTGCTCCGCACTCTTTATCATTTATCCTTTATCATTTATCCTTTAGCAATGCCTTGCATTGCGCAATTTAGCGAAGCTCCGCTTTGCGTTACATATATCCCAGCCAGCGCAGGATATCATTGAGGTTGGCAACAACCATAAGAAGTACCAGAGCACCGATACCTATATATTCAGCCCAGATAAGGAACTTCTCTGATGGCTTGCGACCTGTAATCATCTCATAGAGAAGGAACAGCACGTGACCACCATCGAGGGCTGGAATAGGTAATATGTTCATGAATGCAAGGATGATACTCAGTAGAGCTGTCATCTTCCAGAACAGATACCAGTCGAATTCTGCAGGGAAAAGACTACCGATAGAACCGAAACCACCGAGTGACTTAGCACCATCTTTTGATGCAACATACTTCATGTCGCTAACATAGCCCTTAAGAACGTTCCAACCATAGGTAACACCTGCAGGTATGCTCTCAAGCAAGCTGTACTGAATGTGGACAGGCTTGTAGATATCAAGGAAGTTAGGGAATACTACCTGAAGTTTCAAGTCGTCAGAAAGCACGGTCTTTGCTGTGTGTACCTTGCCATCAGCCTTTGACTTCCATGAAATGACTGCAGTACGAATCTTAAGACTGTCCTTATGAGTTTCAGCTCCAGTCATTGCGTCTTCGAGTTTGCTCAGCTCAGTCATGAAATCGTTGGCAGAATCAACAGCCTTTCCGTTGAGGGCAAGCATACGGTCGCCTTTTCTTATACCTATTTTATATGCTGGGCCATTCTCTAACACGCTGTCAACATCGGCATTGAGCAGAGGACGACAGAACATTGGTGATGATTTGAGCATACCGAGAAGGTTTATTTCTCCTGGCAGGTTGATGCTCATTGGCTTACCGTCACGAATGATGTCAACACGCTTTGCTGTTGAAATCTCGCGGAAGAGGTCGGCATTGAAATCTTTGAAGGCACCGTTCTCTGTTCCTACAAGAATATCACGGTCTTTAAATCCGTATGACTTTGCTTCCTTGTTGAATTTCATACCCTGTTTCATGTCCTTTACCTGAACATAGGTTTCACCCCATGTGAACATTATCATACAGTAAAGGAAGAGGGCAAAGATGAAGTTCACGGTAACACCACCTATCATAATAAGCAGGCGCTGCCATGCTGGTTTAACACGGAATTCCCAAGGCTGTGCAGGCTGTTTCATCTGCTCGGTATCCATACTTTCGTCTATCATACCCGAAATTTTGCAGTAGCCACCAAGTGGAAGCCAACCAACACCATATTCAGTATCACTATTCTTAGGTTTGAAACTAAATAGTTTTCCTGTCCATTTGCCAATACCTAAATCAAAGAAGATATAGAATTTCTCGACTCTCACTCCAAAGAGTTTGGCGAAAAACATGTGTCCGCCCTCATGAAGCAAGACGAGTAAAGAGATTGCCAGAATGAACTGAAGCAGTCTGATTAAAAATACTTCCATTTTTTATTTTAGTTTTATTATTGTTCGCTTTTTTACGTTTAACGTTGAATGTTGAACGTTTTGGCTTGCGCCCTTAACTACAACTTCTAACTATTAGAAACGATTTCTGACGCTATGCGACGAGCCTCCTTGTCGGTCTGTAGATAAACATCAAGGTCAGGGTTCTTGTCGAAAGCAGTCTTCTGCATTGTCTGTTCTATAATCTCTGCCATTCCAAGGAAGCTGCATTGATTCTTTCTGAATGCAAGGTTGGCGACCTCGTTGGCTGCGTTAAGAATACATGGCATGTTTCCACCCTTGTTGATAGCCTCGTAAGCTAAAGCCAAGCACTTGAACTTCTTCACATCAGGTTCGAAGAACTCTAATTTCTGTGCTTTAAACAGGTCGAGGCGCTCGCCATTGAGGTTCAGTCGCTGTGGGAAAGAGAAAGCATACTGTATAGGCAGACGCATATCAGGTACGCCCAACTGTGCCTTTACAGCTCCGTCCATGAACTGAACGCCACTATGGATTATTGACTGCGGGTGAATGAGCACCTGAATCTTATCAGCAGGAACACCAAAGAGCCATTTTGCTTCCATCACCTCAAAGCCTTTGTTCATTAATGATGCAGAGTCGATAGTGATTTTTGCACCCATATCCCATGTAGGGTGTTTAAGTGCATCGGCAGCGGTAACAGTCTTTAGCTGTTCGTGGGTGAAATTGCGGAAAGGACCACCAGAACAGGTTAGAAGAATCTTATCAACCTCGTTCATGTTCTCACCAACAAGGCTCTGGAAGATAGCACTGTGCTCAGAGTCAACAGGCAGCATATCTACATGATACTGCTGAACAAGATTAAGAATCAGTTCGCCTGCAACAACAAGAGTTTCTTTGTTAGCAAGGCAAATCTTTTTTCCTGCCTTGATAGCATTTATTGTTGGTACAAGTCCTGAGAAGCCCACCATAGAAGCCAGAACCATATCGATGGGTTCTGCCTGAACAATTTCTTCGAGGGCCTCACGACCTGCATATACCTTTATGTCGGGTTCGTCGGCAAGTAACTGTTGCAATTCGTCATAGTGTTCTTCGTTGGCAATGACAACAGCTGCAGGTTTGAACTTATGAGCCTGTTCGGCAAGTTTCTGTACGCTGTTGTTGGCGGTGAGGCAATAAACCTCATACAGGTCGCTGTGCTGCTCTATCACATCGAGAGCCTGTGTACCTATACTACCAGTACTACCGAGAATACATATTTGTTTTTTCTTCTTTTCTTCTTTCATAATAACGTTGGATTAGTCAAGATCCATAAGACCATCAGGAAGATCGTAATCAATTCTCTTTTGCTTTACGTCAATGCCTTTGATAAGAGCTTCGTTGGCTGGGATAAGAGCATCTTTGCCATCGGGAGTTTCTATCTCAAAGAGAATATTGATAGTTGAATCGTCAACAGCCTGTATTGTTCCCAATACCTTATCTGTGTTAATGTCGTGAAGAGCAAATCCAATGATTTGTGCCCAAGAAACGTTTTCTTCGTCTCTGTCGGCAAGCTCACGAGGGAAATACACATCAAGACCAGTCAGGTTAGCAGCCTTTTCCTGAGAGTCGATACCCTCGAGAATCATCAAGGCTGTTTCGTCGTTCTTGAAACGATATTCCTCTATAAAGAAAGGTACAAGAATGCCATCGATATCAAGGATGATATAATCAGCGTCTTCACGATCGAAAATATCATCATCGAAGTTAAAACTTATCTCGCCCTTTACTCCATGAGGCTTACCTAATCGGCCTATCTTATATACGTCTTCTCTTCTTATCATATTGAATCTTATGACTTGTATTAATCGTCAACACGCTTGATACATGCTCCAAGACTATTGAGACGATGTTCTATATCTTCGTAACCACGGTCTATCTGTGCAATATTAGCTATGCGACTTGTACCGTTAGCACTCATAGCTGCAATGAGCAGGGCAATACCGGCACGTATATCAGGACTTGTCATGCGACCTGCACGCAGAGTGATGTTTCTGTCGTGGCCTACTACTACAGCACGATGAGGGTCGCAGAGAATAATCTGTGCACCCATATCAATGAGTTTATCGGTGAAGAACAGACGACTCTCGAACATTTTTTGATGAATGAGCACAGTACCACGTGCCTGAGTAGCCACCACGAGGAGCACGGACAGCAAGTCTGGAGTGAGACCAGGCCAAGGCGCATCGGCCAATGTCATGATGGTGCCATCAATAAATGAATCAACTATATAATGTTCCTGTTTTGGAATAAAAAGGTCATCGCCTTCAACCTCTATTTTTACACCTAAGCGGCGGAAGGCATCAGGAATGATACCTAAGTTCTTCAGCGATACGTTCTTTATGCGGATACCATCACCAATCATTGCGCCCATACCAATGAACGAGCCAACCTCAATCATGTCGGGTAAGATGGTGTGATCAGCTCCATGCAGCGTTTCTACACCTTCAATTGTGAGCAGATTACTGCCAATACCAGTAATCTTTGCTCCCATGGAATTGAGAAGTTTGCAGAGTTGCTGCAGATAAGGTTCGCAGGCTGCATTATAGATGGTTGTGGTGCCTTTGGCTAATACGGCTGCCATAACGATATTTGCAGTACCTGTTACTGATGCCTCGTCGAGAAGCATGTAGCAGCCATTGAGCTGTTCGGCTTTTATTTGGAAAACATCGCGTTCTTCGTCCTTAACGAAACGTGCTCCAAGATTCTTGAATCCAAGGAAGTGAGTATCAAGACGGCGACGGCCAATTTTGTCGCCTCCTGGCTTTGCAACGGTAGCTTTGCCGAAACGACCAAGCAGAGGCCCAATCATCAGGACACTACCACGCAGGGCAGAGCATTTCTTAACGAACTCAATACTGTCGAGATAATCAAGCTTGAGTTCGTCACTTTGAAACGTATAGTCGTTACGTGAGTTACGGGTAACCTTTACTCCGATATCAGCCAATAATTTTATAAGATTGTTAACATCAAGAATATCAGGAATATTCTTAATGCGCACAGGTTCGGTAGTGAGCAAAGTGGCACAGATAACCTGCAGAGCTTCGTTTTTGGCTCCTTGTGGAGTGATGGTTCCCTTTAAAGGGTGTCCTCCTTCAATGATAAATGACTCCATAGATAATTATTTCTTTTTACGCTTGCCTCCGTTGTTATTCTGCAGAATTTCGCGCTCATTTATCTTTTCAAAAACAAAGTTGTCAAGGTCGAGCTGTACCTTTCCATTGGTGAAGCGTGCCAAGTCGCTTGCTACCTTCTCGTCGGCACATGAGCCATGACTCCACTGAAGAAGGTCGCGTTTCATCTGGTTGGCTGTAAGCCTAATGAGTTCGTCACGTTCTTCACCATCAGGCATATCCTTAAGTTTATCGAATAGTTCGAAAACCATATTGCCGTAGTGTTTCACAGGGATACGCTTCATAGGATATTCCATAGGCTCAGGCTTTGTAGCCATCTTGAGAGCGCCACTAACATCGAAAGGAAAGTCAATGTCGAGTTGAAAATTACTCATGATGGCTAAGTGATCCCATAGCTTCTGCTCATAATCCTCTGTAGCACGATTTTGTGGATACATACGGTCCATGATAGCAACAATGGTTTCTGCACATTGCTGGCGTTCTTCTTTATCTTTTAGCGCAACACAGTAGTCAACCATATTTTGAATCTCACGTCCATATTCAGGAAGTATGAGCTTCTCGCGCTGTGTATTGTAGTCTAATCCTTCAATGTTCATATCTTTATTTTTCTATTTCAAGTAAAGGCTTGGATTTTTTTGCAACGAAGTCTTTCAGATAGAAAGGTACGAAGTAGGCAACATCTTCAAACTGTTCTAAAGCAATACGCTTTTCTGCCAGTGGGAACATATATTTTGCCAAAGCATCAATATTGTCAATGAAGTGTGCATTTGGATGTGTGATAACGTCCTTGCATTTCTTGGCTCCATCGCCAAAGAAATATACAGGGCCCTTGTCAAGATACTCTTTGTAGGTGTCGGCATCAACAATATCAGCCTGAATAGGGCGCACTTCCTTGAGTGCACGTGTAAACACCTGAGCATATACCTCCATACGGCGGGCATCGAGCATTGGAACGAGAAGTGCATTTTCTTCCTTCACCATTTCACGAAGCAAAACAGGCACACAAAGCAATTCCAATGTAGGAACAGCAATGAGTTTCACATCGCGACCATAGGCAACACCTTTTGCCATAGATGTTCCGATTCGCAAACCAGTATAAGAACCAGGACCGCAACTCACAGCCACAGCGTCAAGCGGAATGGCGTGATTATCCATGAATGAAAGAGCCTCATCGATAAAGGTTCCAAGTTGCTCATTATGATGAGGACCGCCGCTATGGTCCTCCTTGTTGAAGATGCATTCGGCGTCATTACTTACTGCAACAGAGCACACGTTTGTACTCGTTTCAATGTTCAATATACACGACATAATAATTAATCTATTCTAAATAACATGCAAATTTACTCTTTTTTCCCGCAATTTTCGTACTTTTGCAGAAATTTAACGTGAAGAAACCATGATACAGTCAATGACAGGCTACGGTAAAGCAGTAGTAGCTTACAATGAAAAGAAAATTAATGTTGAGATTAAGTCACTAAACAGTAAGGCACTTGACCTCTCAACACGTATCGCTCCTCTCTACCGTGAGAAGGAGATGGAAATTCGCCAGTATGTGGCTAAACAACTGGATAGAGGCAAGGTTGATTTCTCTATATGGATTGAGAAAGATGCTGCTGCCGAGGCTTCACCGATAAACGCAGATATTGTAAAGAAATATTTTGAGCAGATAAAAGCTATTTCTGAGGCAACAGGAATTCCTGAGCCAGAAAATTGGTTTGAGACTTTGCTTCGTTTGCCTGATGTAACAACAAAGACTGATGTAGAAGAGCTTAGCGATGAGGAGTGGGCTGCTGCTACTCAGGCTATTGATGTTGCTGTAGAGAACTTGAAGGCTTTCCGTCGTCAGGAAGGTGCTGCTTTGCAGAAGAAATTTGAAGAGAAGATAGATAATATTGCTAATCTGCTGGCAAGTATTGAACCATACGAAAAGAGTCGTGTTCCAAAGATTCGTGAACAAATTGTTAAGGGTCTTGAGGCTATTCCTGAAGTTGACTACGATAAGAACCGCCTGGAACAGGAACTTATCTATTATATTGAGAAACTTGACATCAGTGAAGAGAAACAGCGTCTTGCCAATCACCTGAAATATTTCCGTGACACAATGAACGAAGATGGTCCATTGGGTAAGAAACTTGGTTTTATTGCACAGGAAATGGGTCGTGAAATCAATACTACTGGTTCTAAGAGCAATCAGGCTGAAATGCAGAACATCGTAGTAAAGATGAAGGATGAACTGGAGCAGATTAAGGAACAGGTGTTGAATGCGCTGTAACCTCCCCCGACCCCTCCGAAGGAGGGGAGGACCTGGCGGGATGTGTGGGAACTCTTGGAGTTTTTTTACAGAAGTTTACGGAGCAAGCAAAGCTTGCGAAAATTATAGTTTGTCATTATGGAGGAAGATGATAAAGGTAGAAAGGAAATTGGGCATACGATATATGGAAAATATGGGTATGAGACCAATGGAGATGGTACTTTCAATCTGTTGAAAAGAAATGCAAAGAGCAATCGTAGATACCCAACAACCGCGGAGGCTATGCTTTGGGAAAATGTTAGAGGCAAAGCGCTTGGAGTGCGTTTTCGTCGTCAACATCAAATAGGTAGTTATATTGCTGATCTTGTTTGTTTAAAGTATAATCTTGTTGTTGAAGTTGATGGAGGTTATCATTATTTTGGCAACCAGATTATATCCGATGAGATAAAGACAAAATATTTAGAATCCCAAGGCTTTACTGTTATAAGATTTGATAATAATGAAGTATTGCAGGATATAGAAGGTGTAATCGCAAAAATAAAACGCAAAATGGAAGAACAAAATAATAATAAGAAGAATATTCCGTCAGGCACCCCCCTCCTTTGGAGGGGCCGGGGGAGGTTAATAATTTTCTCTGCACCGTCAGGTTCAGGCAAGAGCACTATTGTGCAGTATTTGATGAAAGAGCATCCTGAACTGAACTTGGCTTTCTCTATTAGTTGCACAAGTCGCGCACCACGTGGTACAGAGAAAAACGGAGTAGAATACTTTTTTCTTACCCCAGAAGAATTTAAACAAAAAATAGATAAAGACGAGTTTCTGGAATACGAAGAAGTGTATGAAAACCGCTTTTATGGTACTTTGAAAAGTCAGGTTGAAAACCAGACGGAGAAAGGTGAAAACGTTGTCTTTGACGTTGATGTAAAGGGTGGTTGTAATATCAAGAAATTCTATGGTGATAAGGCTTTGAGTATTTTTGTTCAACCACCATCGATAGAAGAACTGCGCCGTCGTCTTGTTGGCAGAGCTACTGATGCGCCAGAGGTTATTGAACAGCGATTGGCTAAGGCAAGTTACGAAATGACTTTTGCTGAAAAATTCGACCATATCGTTGTTAATGATGATTTGGATGTAGCAAAAGCTGAAACCCTGAAACTCGTTGAGGATTTTCTTGCAAAATAATTATTTCTTGAAAAGATTAACCGGTGTTTTCGGAGGCTCGTTTAACCCTATTCATACAGGGCATATTGAGCTTGCAAGGCAGCTGTTGCAGAGTTTGCCTTTGGAGGAGATATGGTTTGTGGTTTCACCTCTTAATCCTTTCAAGAAAACAGCTACTGATTTGCTTGATGATGAGAAACGGCTGCAGCTGGCACAAATAGCATTGGAAGATGAGAAAGATATGAAGGCAAGTGATTACGAGTTTCATTTGCCTCGTCCTTCTTACATGCTTCATACTTTGCAGAGTCTGTCGGTAGATTATCCTGACAGAAAATTTGCTCTTATCATTGGTGCTGACAACTGGTTGGCATTTGAGCGTTGGTATGGTTACAAGGAAATTCTTGAAAACTATCCTGTTTTTGTTTATCCACGCAAGGGGTGTGATATAAATGCATCAAAAATGCCAACAGGGGTAACCTATGTGGATACTACACTTTTTGATCTAAGCAGTACAGAGATAAGAGCTCTTGTTAAAGAGGGGAAGTCCCTAAAGGGACTGGTACCCGAGAAAATCATTCCTATGGTAGAGGATTATTACGGATAATTTTGTATCTTTGCAGAAAAATATTTCTGATGAAGATATTTAAACATATTGATTCTCTTTTTCAACTGGCTGTAAGGCCACTCTCAAACAATGCGTTTTTTGCTGTAATGATGTATGCGTTAGGTATTCTGTGTGCCTTATGCACGCTGCCTCATACACGTAATGCGCAACTCTATGATAATCTTTTCTTTGAACTGTTTTTAGATGTCTATATTGCATGTGTTGTGCTTTCATGTATACCCAAGAAAGTGCGCCGCTGGGTAAGAGCGTTTCTGTATGTTGTTCTTTATATTGTGGCGCTTATAGATGTATTTTGCTTTGTAAAATACGATTCAACTCTTAATCCGTCAATCTTGATGCTTGTAGGAGAAACCGACAGCAGAGAGGCTGGAGAATTTCTTACTACAATATTTTCGTCAGATATTATTTTTAGTCGCTTAGGCTGGATTTTTTTGTTTATACTGTTCCACATAGGATTGGTTATTTTGCCTAAATACAAAAAGCTGCCAAAAGTCAGACTGAAGAAAAAGGCTCTTAGTTATATTGGTGTTGCTGTTGTGGTGTTTTTAGTGTTGTCGGTTGTGAATAGTGTTGGCAATAAAATGGCAACTCACAAACTGCTGTCTGGTCGTACTATTGGTGAGGTAGAACATACGCTTACAGAGAAAGATCATGCTCAGCTCTATCTGCCTATTTATCGATTAGTGTTTAGCTTATATGCTAATAGTCTTGCAGCTAAACAAGTTGATTTGCTTATTGAGGCATCAGAAAAAGTAACTGTTGACAGCTGTAGTTATAAGTCGCCAACCATAGTGCTGATTATCGGTGAGAGCTATGCTAAGAACCATTCGCAGCAGTATGGCTATTTTATGGATACCACTCCTCGTCAGGTGGAGCTGGAGAAGAAGGGTGGTTTGGTGAAGTTTGATGATGTTGTTGCATGCTGGAACCTTACAAGTTTTGTTTTTAAGAATTTCCTTTCTACTCATGTAGTTGGTCAAAAGGGCGAGTGGTGTGATTATCCTCTTTTTCCTCAGTTGTTCCGTAAGGCAGGTTATAAGGTTTCATTCCTTACCAATCAGTTTCTTTCTAAGGCTAATGAGGCTGTGTATGACTTCAGTGGTGGCGTATTTCTGAATAATCCACAACTGAGCAAGGAACAGTTTGATATACGTAACAACAAACTATATCGCTATGACGCAGACCTTATAAAGTGTTACGATAATTTTGTAAAGGAGGGTAAGATAAAAATATCAAACCATATAACACCAGGTGCTTCTATGCAGAAGACAGATGGAGCAAATCTGGTGATATTCCATTTGTTGGGTCAACACGTTACATATAAGACTCGTTATCCACGTAATCAGACTCATTTCTGGGCAAGCAACTATGAGGACAAACGACCAGAGCTAACCGACAAGCAGCGTAAGGTGCTTAGCCAATATGATAATGCTGTGCTTTACAACGATTCTATTGTTAATCAAATAGTAAAGCGATTTGAAGATAAGAATGCCATTGTAATATATATGCCTGATCATGGCGAAGAGTGTTATGAGGAAAACCGCGGTTTTATCTGTCGTAATCACTCTGCTGCTATTGACTGGCCTTTGGCTCATTACGAGTTTGAGATTCCTTTCTGGATATATTGCTCACCACGCTATCGTGCAAGCCATCCAGATGTATATATGCAGATTGTGCAGGCAAAACACCGACGTTTCATGACTGATGCTCTGCCGCATATGCTGCTTTACCTTGCTGGTATAAAAGCTAAGGACTATCACAAAGAGTATAATCTTTTAAGTCCTGATTATAATGAAAACCGTCCACGTATTCTAAAGAATACTGCCGACTATGATAAGCTTGCTTCACAAGCGAAGCTAAAGGATAAATGATAAATGCAAAGGAAAATGAGAAATGACGCTCAACTACTAAGTAGAACCGAATGTTCAGTTCTTCGAGGTCTGGCCATTATCGGAATAATTCTTCACAACTACTGCCATTGGCTTGGCCCTGTTGTGAAAGAAAACGAATATCAGTATTTCCAGCATAATGTGGATTGGTTCACACAGGTGTTGTTTCATCCTGACCATCTGTTGCCTATGCATATCGTTTCGTTTTTTGGTCATTATGGTGTGCCTATCTTCCTGTTTCTGAGTGCTTATGGATTAGTGAAGAAATACGAAGGCATCTCGAACCCATCTCGAATACCTTTTGTGAGTTATCATTTCATGAAACTGTTCAGAATGATGATAGTGGGTTTCGTGGCATTTACCATGATTGACCAGATGACGCCTGGCGCTCATCACTATCATGCACTTGACATTATTGCACAATTAGGTTTGTTCAATAATGTTCTTTCTGACCCCGACAATATTATCTGGCCTGGTCCATATTGGTTCTTTGGACTTATGCTGCAGCTATATATTGTTTACCGCGTTTTCCTTTACCGTAAGGACTGGAAATGGATTGTCGGCGCAATTGTTGTTTGCTGGTTGATGCAGATTTTCCTTGATCCAGAGGGCGAAACGCTGAACCGTGTTCGCTATAATTTCATGGGTGGAATGTTACCTTTTGGACTTGGACTGTTATATGCCAAATATGGCCGTGACCTTGCATACGAACACTATGCTCTTGTTGCAGGTTTCTCATTGCTGCTGATTATCTTCTGCAGCTATACTTATCAAACATGGTTCTGGGTTCCAGTATTTATCTGTTCATTCCATATTAGTGTTGTTAAGTTTATATCAAAGGTAAACTGGTTAACTAAAATTCTTGAGTGGACAGGAGCTATCAGTGCAGCCCTTTTCGTGTGTCACCCAATAACACGAAAGATATTTATCCCTATAAGTCGTCATGGTGACTACTATGCAGGATTGCTATTATATATTGTGGCAAGTATATGTCTTGCATGGGTGTTCCGTGAGTTTATGAAGCGTTTACCTAATCCTAAGATGAAGCAGGAATGATGAAGATAAAAGACATTGAACTGACGAATATCAGCCGTTATCGTGGTGAGCTCATGGGTATGGCGATGATTTTCATCATCCTCTTCCATGTTAGTTTGCCACAAAGCGATATGTTCTTTGGGCTTCGCCGAATGGGTAATATCGGTGTGGATATGTTCTTTTTCCTCAGCGGTATAGGTTTATGGTTCTCGTGGACAAAAAATCCAAGTTGTAAGCACTTTTTTAAACGTCGCTATCTTCGTATTTACCCAACGTGGCTAATAATGGCCAGTCTATATTATATTCCACGTTTTAATGGTGGAGATATTATGGCATGGGTTGATCTTATAGGGGATATAACCATTAACTGGGATTTCTGGTTACATGACGAACTGACATTCTGGTATATTCCAGCAACAATGATGTTGTACCTATTTGCCCCAGCATATATGGAGCTGATAAAGAAACACCCCATATATCGCTGGTTGCCTGTTGTCATGGTTATGTGGTGCATATTGGTGCAGTATGTTACACCTATTCATAACATATTTGGTCATATAGAGATATTCTGGAGTCGTGTCCCAATATTCTTCATTGGAATAAACATGGGAGAGATGGTTAGAAAAAAAGAAAAACTTGATGGAGCAAGTATATGGATGATTATTATCCTTTTTGTTGCCACTCTTGCATCAAGTATGTTCTTGGAACAATATCGTCATGGGCGTTTCCCACTATACGTGGAGCGTATGCTTTATATTCCTCTTACTGTGACAACAATATTGTTGCTTAATCGTGTTTTCCGTCGCACACCAAAATGGTTCAATCGCTCTTTCAAGTTTGTAGGTGCACTTAGTTTAGAGTGTTATCTTATACATATTCACTTTGTGCTTGACTACATACCAAAAGGATGGGGCTATTGGCCAACCTTCTTTACATGCACAGCCATTACACTACCTTTGGCTTGGTGCTTAAGTAAGATTATTGGTGTGATAGAAAAGAGATTGTCATAGAAAAGTATTATGAACGAGATTGAAATGAAGAAAACAAAATGCGTGCAAGCAGCTACAAAAAAAATAGGAAAGCTGCATGCTGTTCTGAGAATACTGCGTCCTGCACAATGGATTAAGAATTTCTTTGTTCTTGCACCATTGATTTTTGGAGGTGCTCTTTTTCAGTTAGAATCATTATGTGCTGGACTTATAACGTTCTTAGCTTATAGTTTTGCAGCATCAAGCATATATTGTTATAATGATATTCATGATGTAGATGATGATAGACGACATCCTGAGAAATGTCATCGTCCTATAGCAAGTGGAACAATCAGTGTTGGTCAGGCTTATGTCTTGATGATATTGATGATAGTTCTTTCTTTGGCTATGGTTTCATTTCTTTTGCTGCCAGGTTGTTTTGTATCCATATCAGAACATTCGGTTTTAAAAGTTGCTGGAGTAATTATCTTCTATTGGCTATTGAATCTAGCCTATTGCGCTAAGTTAAAGCAATATGCAATCATTGATGTTTGCGTAGTTGCTTTTGGCTTTGTGCTTCGATTGTTAGCTGGTGGCTTTGCCGTAGATATTGTATTGAGTAAATGGATTGTTCTTATGACTTTCCTTATTACCCTATTCATGAGCTTTGCTAAGCGAAGAGATGATGTTCTTCGTATGGAGGCAACTGGAGAGGCACCAAGAAAGAACACCATCAGATATAACCTCACGTTTATTAATCAGGCAATTACAATTACTGCATCGGTAACATTGGTATGTTACATTATGTACACTGTGAGTCCTGAGATAACGGCAAAGTTCCATACTGACTATTTATATCTGACAAGTATCTTTGTTCTTGTTGGTTTGTTGCGTTATATACAGATTGCGGTTGTTGATAAGAAGAGTGGTAATCCAACAAAGATTATCTTGAAGGATCATTTCACTCAGTTTGTTGTTTTAGCATGGCTCGTTGCCTTTATATTGATTATATATGTCGTCTAAAATATATTGCTTTGACTTTGATGGTACAATAACTCATAAAGATACTTTGCTTGAGTTCATAAAATATACTCATGGATTGGCAGGTTTTCTATTTGGGTTTCTTCGTTATTTACCATTATTGATATTGATGAAACTTCATCTTTATCCTAACTATAGGGTTAAGCAACAGGTATTTGCACACTTCTACCGTGGGATGACTGTAGGAACATTCAACAAGAATTGCAATGATTTTGCTCGCGATAAAAAGAATATCATTCGTAAGGCAGCAAAGATTAAACTTGAAGAAGCATTAAAAGAGAATGCACAAATTTTTGTGATAAGCGCAAGTATAGACAACTGGGTTGCTCCATTCTTTGAAGATGAGTTTTCTGTTACTGTTCTTGGCACACAGATTGAGGTTAAAGACGGATTGGTTACTGGACGCTTTCTAACAAAGAACTGTTATGGTGAAGAGAAGGTTGAGCGTTTGAAAAAGGTGCTTACCAAATCAAGAGATCAGTATGAGATAATAGCATTCGGCGATAGTCGTGGTGACAAGGAAATGTTGGAATATGCAGATAAAGGATATTATAAACCATTTAGAAGATAACAAGCGCGAGAAACTGGGGGAGGTAATGCGTTTTGGTGTTGTTGGAGTTGCTGCTGTGTTAATTCAATATGGCGTGTACCTTTTGTTGGTTCTGTTCATGAATCACAATATCTCAATGACACTTGGATACATTATCAGCTTTATATTCAATTTTATAGCCAGTACTCATTATACCTTCCGAGTGAAAGCAAATGCCAAGCGTGGAGCAGGCTTCGCGTTGAGCCACGTAATAAACTATTTCATGCAGATAGCAATGCTCAATGTTTTCATCTGGCTTGGTATAAGCAAGCAGATTGCACCAATGCCAATGTTCGGCATCTGTGTGCCTGTTAATTTTCTTTTAGTTAGATTCTTTTTAAAACGATAATATGACAAATCCATTTTATATTTTCAAGATAAAGCGTGAAGAGCGTTGGATGGCATTAGCAGCATTTCTGGCTATTACAGCACTCAACGTATTATGCATTATAAAGTATTTTGATCGCTTTTCACAGATTACAGATAATTACAAGAAATTATTTGTTGGCACGTTCCATATATCAGGATTTGACCCAGTAACATATTGGGTTGTTAGCGATTGGACAACAGGCTACAATATTTATCGCCATCCTCTGCTTGCCTTTTTCATGTACATTCCATATCAGATTAATCAGGGATTGATGATGCTTACAGGAATGAACTGGGCACAGATTATTGTGGCTGCAATACTCATCTTCTGCTCATTTTATGCTTTTATATTCTTCTATAGAATAGTTCGTGAAATAGTTAGTCTTAAACGCGTCGATTCAATAATTCTATCGGCATTCTTTTATAGTTTCTCATATATACTTGTTGCATCTATCGTACCTGATCATTTTATCATGTCGATGTTTATGCTCATGCTTACGCTCTATGTGGCAGGTAAGAAAATACAAAAGCACAAGCCATTTACAAAGTGGCAGACAATATTATTTTTTATATTCACTGCAGGTATATCATTGAATAATGGCATAAAAGTGTTTCTCGCCAACTTCTTTGTTAATGGTAAGAAATTCTGGCGGCCAGCAAATCTTCTGTTTGCCATACTTCTTCCTGCGCTATTGATATGGGCTGGAGCACGTTTGGAATGGAACTATTACGAGAAACCTGCTTTTCAGGCACGTCAGACTCTTAAAGCAAAGAAAGACTCAACAATGCGTGCAAAACTATATCAGGAATATCGTGACACAGTATCAATAAAGGATTCGGCAAAGATAGAAGCTGGGTATAGACTTCTGATTCAAAAACGTGCACATGACAAGTATGTGCGTGATCATAAGAAAATATGGAATAGGAATACAGGAAAGCCAATAAACAAGACCGAGTTCGGGCAGTGGACAGATATTACTACTCCTCGTTGGCCATCGTTGGTTGAAAACACTTTTGGAGAACCAATTCAGTTGCATCAGGATTATCTTTTACTGGATGTATTACGCAATCGTCCTGTAATAGTAGAATACCGATGGGTAGGCTCGTATGTTGTAGAAGCTATTATCATGCTACTGTTTGTTTTAGGTATGTGGTTTGCCCGTAGAAGTCGTTTCTTCTGGCTTGCTTTCAGTTTCTTTGCCTTTGACATGTTCATTCACTTGGTATTAGGCTTTGGTATAAACGAGATATACATTATGAGCCCTCACTACCTATTCATTATTCCATTAGGAATAGCCTATTTGTTGAAAGCATTAAA
>JAEEGL011740967.1_pt1 | contig 17082 bp, 17 predicted proteins | sample 9134231 | NCBI WGS metagenome assembly JAEEGL01 (sample SAMN16246548, study PRJNA631951) | gut metagenome | biome: gut microbiome; feature: rumen; material: fiber-attached | host: Bos | place: Iran: Karaj | collected 2018-10
ACTCCCCGCAAGGAAGACTTTGAGCGGATGACGCCGGAGATAGCCGTTTCTATATTAAAAGAGGTGAGTCTTCGTGAAAAGGAAACCGCACAAGTGCTGGAAAAAATCCGTTGTCAGGATTCCTGTGAGAAGAAGGAACCCATCATTCTGAAGCAGGAACCGACGGTTACGGTGGGCATCATCAGCGCCGAGAAGATAGTTTTCACCCTCAACAAGTCGTATATGGCTAAGGGTGAGAGCATTACCGGATTGCAGATGGTGGAATTCTCCGAGGGCGGCATTCTGTGGAATGGCAAGCTTTATCGTGAACTGAGATTCAGCCCCGAAAGCAAGGATTCGTCGTTTACCATTCAGGATGTCACCATTGGCGTGAACTTCCATTGGGAGCGCAAGGAGACACAGACCTTCCAGGGAATGCTCCGTCTGGTTGTGGAAGAGGATAAAGTGTGCGCTATCAATGAGTTACCCGTTGAATCCTATCTGACGAGTGTTATCTCAAGTGAGATGAGTGCCGCTTCATCCTTGGAGTTCCTGAAAGCACATGCGGTCATCAGCCGTTCGTGGCTTTTGGCACAAATGGAGAAGCGCAAGCAACTGAGCGTGGGTGCCAACAATTTCTTCTCGTTCACGAAAAAGGACAATGAAATGATTCGTTGGTACGACCGCGAAGACCATACCATCTTTGATGTTTGTGCAGACGACCACTGCCAGCGCTATCAAGGCATTACAAAACAGTCAAACCTGCATGTGGAAGAGGCCATTAGGGCTACCCGTGGCCAGATTCTGATGTTTGGCGATGAGATTTGCGACACCCGTTTTTCCAAGTGTTGTGGTGGCGTCACGGAGGAGTTCCAGTATTGTTGGGAGGACACACCGAAGCCTTATTTGGTCAGTATCAAGGACCGTGCGGTAGGTATGGACACCGATTTCTGTGATACGAAAGACCCCGCCGTCCTGCGGCAGGTGCTCAATGACTACGATCAGGAAACGCACGATTTCTATCGTTGGACGGTGGAATATACGCAAGAAGAACTCCACTCGCTGTTGGAGCGCAACCTGAAGATGGAATTCGGCGAAATCGTTTCATTGGAAGCCTTGGAACGTGGCAAGAGCGGACGCATCTGGAAACTGAAGATCGTGGGCACTAAGCGGCAGTTTACGATAGGCAAGGAACTGGAAATCCGCCGGGCTTTGAGTGAGACCCACCTGCTGAGTAGTGCCTTTGAAGTGAGGAGTGAGAAGTTTGTCAATGGTGTTCCTCAGAAGTTCATTCTTCATGGAAAGGGCTGGGGACACGGCGTCGGACTTTGCCAGATTGGTGCTGCCGTGATGGGAGAGCGTGGCTATGGCTACGACGAGATACTGCTTCACTATTACAAGAATGCTGAAATCAAGAAAATCTACAAATAAGAAATGAAACAACGAAATCCCTGGACTTGGGTCCCCACGCTTTATTTTGCGGAAGGTTTGCCCTATGTGGCTGTCATGACCATTTCGCTTGTCCTCTACAAACAGTTGGGATTGAGCAATGCCGAAATCACGTTCTACACCTCGTGGCTCTATCTGCCGTGGGTCATCAAGCCGTTGTGGAGTCCGTTTATCGATGTGGTGAAGACCAAACGTTGGTGGATTACGGGCATGCAGCTGCTCATAGGAGCGGCCTTTGGAGGTGTGGCCTTCACGATTCCCACTTCTTTCTGGCTGCAGGGTTCCCTGTTCTTCTTCTGGGTAATGGCCTTCTCAAGTGCCACCCACGACATTGCCGCTGACGGTTTCTATATGTTAGGTCTTGATCAGCACCAGCAGGCATGGTTCGTAGGAATTCGCAGCACTTTCTATCGTTTGGCTACCATCTTCGGACAAGGTGTCCTCGTCATGATTGCCGGTAACCTGCAGGTGATGTTCCGCAACACCATCCGCTACTCCTGGAGCCTGATGTTCTATGGGGTGGCAGGTCTTTTTATTGCCCTTTGGCTTTATCACAGTTATATTCTTCCCAAACCCAAAGATGACAAGGGAATGGAGAAACTCGACGGCAGTAAGCTGATGAGTGAGCTGAAACATACGGTGGTGACTTTCTTTACCAAGATGCCTGTGAAAGAAGTGACCATCGCCATTCTTTTCATGCTGCTTTATCGTATGCCCGAAGGACTGTTGGCTAAAGTGTCTTCGTTGTTCCTTATTGACAGTCATGGAGCTGGTGGCTTAGGCCTTTCTCCGCAAGAATACGGACTTGTTCAGGGTACGGTGGGTATCATCGGACTTACGCTCGGCGGTATTCTCGGCGGCATTGCTGCAGGAAAAGATGGTCTGAAGAAATGGTTGTGGCCGATGGTTTTTGCCATCACCATTCCCGATTTCGTCTATGTATATATGAGCTATGCGCTGCCCGAAAGTCTGCTGGTTGTCAATATCTGCGTGTTCTTTGAGCAGTTCGGCTATGGCTTCGGTTTCACGGCCTATATGCTCTACCTTATTTATTTCAGTCAGGGAGAGTATAAGACCAGTCATTACGCCCTTTGCACGGCTCTTATGGCCTTGTCGATGATGATTCCCGGACTCTTTGCCGGTGCCTTGCAGGAGGCAGTGGGCTACCGTTCGTTCTTCATCATTGTGATGATTTTCTGTGCGGTAACCTTCATCGTCTCGCGATTGGTGAAGATTGATCCTGAATTTGGAAAGAAACAAGAATAACAATCGTCTCTAAAAGCAAAGCGCCTCATCAATCGATGAAGCGCTTTGTTATTTCTGTATAGTCCTCAATGCGGCGGTCTCGGAGGAAAGGCCACCAGCGGCGTACTTGCTCGCATCGTTCCATATCGAGTTCCACCACTAATGATTCCTCTTCTTTTTCGGAAGCACGGTAGAAGAGTTCACCCTGAGGCCCGGCAATGAAAGAAGAGCCCCAGAACTGTATGCCTGGAGTCTGGTTGCTGGGGTCGGGTTCGAATCCCACGCGGTTCACGGCAATTACCGGCAGACCGTTGGCAACGGCATGACCACGCATGACGGTTGTCCATGCTTCACGCTGGCGCTGTTGCTCTTCGGGTGTATCTTCGTCAGCATAGCCGATAGCCGTAGGATAAATAAGAAATTCCGCTCCTTGAAGTGCCATCAAGCGTGCTGCTTCGGGATACCATTGGTCCCAGCAAACGAGTACGCCAAGTTTTCCGACGCTCGTTTCTATGGGATGGAAGCCAAGGTCACCGGGTGTGAAATAGAACTTCTCGTAGTAGGCTGGATCATCGGGGATATGCATCTTACGGTATTTGCCGGCGATCGTTCCGTCCTTCTCAATGACCACCGCTGTGTTGTGATAAAGTCCGGGAGCCCGTTTTTCGAAAAGAGAAGTAACGATGACAACTCCGAACTGCTTAGCCAGTTCTCCGTAGAATCCCGTAGACGGACCGGGAATCGGTTCTGCGAGGTCAAAGTTGTTCACATCCTCTACCTGACAGAAATAGAGGGAGTTATGCAGTTCCTGGAGCACAATGAGTTGTGCCCCGCGCTTTGCCAGGTCTTCAATACCTTTTGCCAATCGCATCATATTGTCCGTGCGATCAGCTACATTGTGCTGTTGTAGTATACCAATTTTTAACGTTCTCATAATCTTATCACTTGTCATTTCTGGGAAATTGCATCGTACAGCAATGAATACTGCCGTGTTGTTTGATGATACTCCGACTGTCAATAGCTATCATTTCACGTTCAGGGAAGGCCTGTTGGATGATGCTGATAGCTTTGTTATCGACATCAGGTTGCTCATAAGTAGGCACCAACACAGCCCCGTTCAGAATCAGGAAGTTCGCATAGGTGGCGGGCAATTGTTCCCCGTCTTCATCATAAATAGGCAAGGGGAGTGGCAGTTCCAATAATCGGTAGGGCTTCCCGTCAAGCGTCCGCAAGTCCTGCAATTGTTCGTAAAGGAATTTCCGAACCACTCTGTTACGCTCCTCCTCCAAGAGGGTGCTCGGGAGAAGGCTCCCATTATATAACAAGGTGTCATTGGGAGCAATACGCACCATCGTGTCAATATGTCCGTCAGTATCATCGCCGTCCATAGGCTCACAGTCGAGCCATACGACTCGTTCTGCATGCAGACGGCGTTTCAGTTCCGCTTCTATTTCCTTTTCTATAAGTGGTTGGTTACGGTGAGGAGCTAACAAACAGCACCGGGTTGTGAAAATGGTTCCCATGCCATCGCTTTCAATGGAACCGCCTTCCAGCACGAAATCAAGATGATCTTCGTAGTTTTGGTTGTTGCCAAAGCAAGGCAACTTACTGAACAACTTAGCATTGATGGCATTATCCAGCTTTGCCTCGAATTTCTCTCCCCAACCATTGAAGCAGAAATCAAGCAGATGGTATTTTCTCTCCTCTCTTCTCTCTCCTCTTTCCTCTAATAAGGTAATAAACCCATGGTCACGAGCCCAAGTGTCGTTGGTCTCACAGGCAAAGAAGGTGATGCGCTTCATCTGTGCATCGCTGATTCTGGAGGCAAGCAGTTCTTTCACCTCCTCTGGTTTTGGATGCACGATGAGCAAGTCCTCTCGGGCGCTGATGGCATTGGCCATCTCCACGTAGGTCTCCGTGATTTCGTTCAGTATCGGCTGCCAGTCAGTGTCTGCATGCGGCCATGTTAACTGAACGAAAGCCTGGGGCTCCCATTCTGCGGGCATTCTCCATTTATTCATGGTTGCAAAGTTACGTAAAATCGAGAGGAGAACAAAAAAAACTTGTTTATTTTTTATCCCGAGATGGAGTAACTTATGAAAAGTTACGTAAAAACGAGAGAAATGCAAAAGGAAAACTTGTTTTTCTTTTCTTTTCCGAGTGTAAGTGACTTATGAAAAGTTACGTAAAATCAAGAACAGAACATTTAGAGTCCCTTGATAAGGGACGGCTATAATGCCGGTTTATGCCGAGAGATTCACTAAATGGTAAATTTTTTCTGTTCAATCTTTTGTTGTTTAGAAATAAAACTGTAATTTCGCAACCGATATGAAACAAATAAGATTATTCCTTACAGTAGCTTTAGCTGCCCTTTTCCTTTCATCTTGTGGCAATAAGAAACAAGATGCCGTAGAGCCTGCAGATGGCTTTTTGAATACGATTGCCGACGAATCGTCGGATGATTTTGCAAAGAAGAATCAACAGCAGTCCAAAACTACAGCGATGGAAATTCCTTCCAAGATGAAGGATACGCCTGAGCAGATTCTCCACCGTACGGGCTATACCGTGAGTTATAATTCAACGACAAAGATACCCAACTGGGTGGCTTGGCACTTAACCCGTGAACATGCATCGGGTTCTTCACAGCGTAATCAGGAAATGTTTCAGGAAGATCATCAGGTGAAGAATGGCCCTACAAACAGCGATTACTTCAATTCCGGTTTTGACCGCGGCCATATGTGCCCTGCCGGTGATAACAAGTGGAATCGGAAAGCCATGGAGGAGACTTTCTATTTCACCAATATGTGTCCCCAGGTGCATTCTTTGAATGCCGGAGGCTGGAACGATCTGGAGATTGCCTGCCGCAAATGGGCTAGAAAATACGGTGATGTCTATATCGTCTGTGGACCTGTTCCCCAGAAGACTCCTATCCGTACAATAGGCCGCAATAAGGTGTGGGTTCCCCGTGAGTTCTTCAAGGTGGTGCTTTGTCTGCGTGGTGAAGGCTCTCCTAAGGCTATTGGTTTCATTTATCCCAATGCTTCTGCATCCCATAAGATGTTCTCTTATGCCATGAGTGTGGACGAAGTAGAGCGTCGTACGGGCATAGATTTCTTCCCGCAGTTGGAAGATCGTACGGAAGACAGAATAGAAGCAGACCGCGGATACTTTTAATAATTCTTAATTATTCATTGCTCATTCCTCATTCTTCGTTAGAATTTCTTAACTTTGCACCCAAATATGCAGTAGCATGAAAATACGAGAAGTGGTTGATGCCCTTGAACGTTTCGCGCCTCTGCCCTTGCAGGAAGACTACGACAATGCCGGCTTGCAATTGGGATTGACAGACACGCAGGAAGTCTCAGGGGCATTGTTGTGTCTGGACGTGACCGAAGCTATAGTTGATGAGGCTGTGGCATTGGGATGTAATCTCATTGTAAGCCATCATCCGCTCATCTTCCGTCCGTTGAAACATATCACGGACGAGAATCAGGTACAGCGAACCGTACGTAAGGCTATATTAAATAATGTGGCGCTTGTTTCCATGCACACGAATCTCGATAATGCAGAGGGGGGTGTGAACTGGAAGATAGCTGAACATTTGGGTGCGGTTGTGGAAAGAGGAGAGAGAGGAGAGGGAATGGCTTCTTCGATGCCACTTTTTGCTGAGTTCCCTGAGCCTATGGCTGCCGACGACTTCATCGTGATGCTGAAAAAGCACTTTCATGTTGAATGCGTAATGGCTAATCAGCTGTTGCGTCGTCCCATCCGTAAAGTGGCTATCTGTGGTGGTGCCGGTTCCTTCTGTCTGGACGATGCTATCCGTGGAGGTGCTGATGCTTTCTTGACGGGAGAAATGGGCTATCACGAATACTTTGGTCATGAACAGGAGATTCAGATCGCCGTCATCGGTCATTATCAGAGTGAACAGTTCACCAGTGAGTTGCTGAAGGAAATCATCGAACGCGACTGTCCGGGTGTTCCATGCTACCTGACAAAGTTGAATACCAATCCGATACTTTACTTATAAAGGTAAAAAGGTAAAAATTAATAGAAAACAGTAATATTATACATTTAGGTTATGGCAAAGAAAGATCCAACAGACTTGTCAGTTGAAGAGAAACTGAAGACACTTTACCAGTTACAGACAACTCTTTCAGGCATCGACGAGAAGCGCGCTCTCCGTGGAGAATTGCCTCTCGAGGTTCAGGACCTGGAGGATGAGATTGCAGGATTGACCACCCGTATGGAGAAAATCCAGGGTGAGATCAATGATTTCAAGACGGCTATCACACAGAAGAAAGGTGAGATTGCCACTGCTGAGGCCAGCGTGGAGCGTTATAAGACGCAGCTCAATGATGTGAAGAACAACCGTGAGTACGACACACTCTCCAAGGAGATTGAGTTCCAGGAGCTTGAGATTCAGCTCTGCCAGAAGAAGATCCGCGAGGCAAACGTTCGTATCGAGGAGCGTCAGGGCGACTTGGTACAGGCTCAGGAGATTATCGCTGATCGCCAGCAGGCACTTGACGAAAAGAAGAGTGAACTGGATGAGATTATGGATGAGACCCGTGCTGAAGAGGATCGCCTGAAGGAAAAGGCAAGAGATCTTGAACAGAGAATCGAGCCACGTCTGCTCACATCGTTCAAGCGCATCCGTAAGAATGCCCGTAACGGTTTGGGTATCGTTTATGTGCAGCGTGATGCCTGCGGTGGTTGCTTCAATAAGATTCCGCCACAGCGTCAGCTCGACATCAAGATTCACAAGAAGATTATTGTGTGCGAATATTGCGGACGTATCCTTATTGATCCGGAACTGGCAGGTGTTAAGATTGACAGGCCCGTTACGGAGGATAAGCCCAAGCGTAAGCGCGCCATCCGTAAGAAGAAGGAAGAAGACGCTGCTGAGGATTAATCCTCGGCAGTGCCTTGCCTATTACCGTGAAAACATTATATAAATTCTAATAATTATCAACTCAACAAAGATCTAAAATTATGAGTCAAACAAAACAAAATGGAAGTGTCATCGCTATTGTCACGATGTTCTTCTTGTATGCAATGATCTCTTTCGTTACCAATCTTGGTGCACCTATCGGCGTGATTTGGAAGAATCAGCCTGAGATTGGTGGTTCCAATGTATTGGGAATCATGGGTAACTTCATGAACTTCTTTGCTTATCTGTTCATGGGTATCCCTGCCGGCAAAATGTTGACTAAAGTAGGTTATAAGAAAACAGCCCTTATTGGTATTGCCGTAGGTTTCTTCGGCGTACTTATACAGTATCTTTCTGGTTTCTCCAGCGGTATTCCCGGATTCTGCATCTATCTGCTGGGTGCCTTTATCAGCGGTTTCTCTGTATGTATCTTGAATACGGTGGTCAACCCCATGCTGAACTTGCTCGGTGGCGGTGGTAACCGCGGTAACCAACTTAATATGATTGGTGGTACGTTGAACTCACTTTCCGGTACGCTGACGCCTATGCTCGTGGGCGCGCTTATCGGTACGGTGACTGCCAGCACACAGATGGCCGACGTGAACCTCGTGATGTTCATCGCCATGGCCGTGTTTGCTGCTGCCTTCGTCATCCTCTCGTTCATTCCTATCAAGGACCCAGAGGCTGCACGTGTGACATCAGAGACGAAGTTCGAACATTCTCCTTGGTCGTTCCGTCATCTCAAACTGGGCGTCATCGCTATCTTCGTCTATGTAGGTGTTGAAGTAGGTATCCCTGGCGGACTGAACTTCTTCCTCTCCGACTCTGAGAGAGGTGCTGGCAGTATGTTCGCTGATGCTGCTACCATCGGTGGTGCCGTAGCTGCCATGTACTGGCTGCTGATGCTCATAGGACGTCTCTGCTCCAGCTTTATTGCTGCCAAGGTGTCAGCACGCACATTGATGATGTTCACTACCGCTGTTGCTATGATCCTGATCATCGCTGCTATGCTCACTCCCAAGAGTGTGACTGTCAGCATGCCATTGTTCAGAATCATGGAAGGCTCCTTCTCCTCCGTTGTCGTTCCGATGAGCGCCTTGCTGCTCGTACTCTGCGGATTATGTACGTCGGTGATGTGGACAAGTATCTTCAACCTCGCTACCGAGGGACTTGGCAAATACACTGCCCAGGCTTCTGGTATCTTCATGATGATGGTCGTAGGTGGTGGCGTATTGCCCGTCGTACAGAACTTCTTCGCCGACATCTTGGGTTACATGCCCAGCTATTTCGTTTATCTGCTGGCCGTGGCCTATATGTTCTACTATGCGCTGATTGGCTGCAAGAACGTGAACAAGGATATCCCCGTGGATTGATAGTTTATAGTTAATGGTTATTAGACCATAGACTGAACCGAAATAATAGGGAAGGGCCGCATTCCGATAACGGATGCGGCCTTTTTTTGTAATACGATTTTGGCAGGCCGAAGAGAAGATTCTGGATACATTTTGTTTTGTTTTCATTTTCGGTTTTTTTCCTTTTGGCATATTCAGCCATAAAATCCGAACATTTTTTATGGGGAAACGCTTGATTTTTATTACCTTTGTCCCCATCATATATATTTCTTTATTATTGTGATTCGTAAATTATTTTCTGCATTCATGTTGACCATGGCCTTTGGCGTGGCTTCTGCACAGACCGACACGACAGCCATTGCATTGGATAATGTCGTGGTCACAGGAACACGTACGGCTACGGATGTGCGCCATCTGCCTATGACCGTGAATGTGATTAACCGTGAAAAACTCACAGAGAATTTCCGTCCTAACATCCTTCCTACCTTAACGGAACAGGTGCCAGGTCTTTTTACTACGGCTCGTGGCATGATGGGCTATGGTGTCAGTGGCGGAGCTGCAGGTGGTATAAATTTCCGTGGTGTTAGTGGTGGCGCTGGTCAGTTGCTGGTGCTTATCGACGGACATCCTCAGTATCAAGGCATCTATGGCCATCCCGTTGCCGACAGTTATCAGACGTTGATGGCTGAGCGTGTGGAGGTGCTCCGTGGCCCTGCTTCCGTGCTTTATGGCAGCAATGCTATGGGAGGCGTTATCAATATCGTGACGCGTGGCATGCATCGTGATGGTGTGCGTACGAATATCAATCTGGGTACCGGTTCTTGGGGAACGCTACAGGTAGAAGCTTCTAATCAGATGCGTTACGGAAAGTTCTCCAGTACGGTGGCTGCACAGTATGGACGCAGTGATAACCATCGTCCCCGTATGGGCTTCGAACAGTATGGTGGCTGTCTGAAACTGGGTTATGATTTCAATGAGCATTGGAATGCCTTCCTCGACGGGAATCTGACGCGTTTCAATGCCACGAATCCCGGAACTTTGGATGCTCCCATCTATGAAGGCGACCAGTGGATTACGCGTGGTGAGGTATCGGCTGGCATCGAGAATCATTACAGGAGGACCAACGGCGCCTTGAGTATCTACTCGAACTTTGGTCGTCATAAGATAGATGATGGTACCACGGATCCTTCCAAGCCTACAGCACGCTATTTCCGCTCGAAAGACGCGCTGACTGGCATCTCCTGGTATCAGAGCTATAGAATAAGGGATATGATTCCCACCCAAGGACGTATCACCATCGGCTTCGACTACCAGCATATTTACGGCAATGCCTACTACACATCCAAGGAGACAGGTGAGGTGATGGATACGCCCAATAAGCAAAGCGGTAAGTCGTATCGTAATGAGGTGGCTGGCTATGTTGAATACCGTCAGGATCTGGCTTCGTGGCTCACCCTCGATGCAGGTATCCGACTGGATTATCACTCCATCACGGGGTCTGAATGGGTGCCGCAGGCTGGTATCGTGGTACGTCCTGTCAGCACAGGCGAGATCAAGGCCATGGTGAGCAAGGGCTTCCGCAATCCCTCCATGCGTGAGATGTACCTCTATCCGCCCTCAAATGAAGATCTGAAGCCTGAGCGTCTGATGAATTACGAACTCTCCTGGAAACATAAGGTAGTGGGGACCGGTTTGACCTATGGTGCCAACATCTTCTATCTGAAGGGTGACAATATGATACAAACTGTACGTATCGATGGAAAACCCCGCAATGTGAACACGGGTGAGATTGAGAATTATGGTGTGGAACTGGAGGTCTCCTATGCCTTGAATGCTCATTGGCATCTGGATGCTAACGAATCCTTCCTACACATGAAGAATCACGTGCTGGGTGCTCCTGAGAACAAGACTTATCTGGGTGCCACGTGGCATCAGAATAAGTGGAATGCAAGCGCAGGTCTGATGTATATCAATGGTCTTTATACGGAAGTGGGTGAGAATGAGATGAAAGAGAGTTTCACTTTGCTGAATGCCACCTTGGGTTATCAGTTGCTCAAGAACGTAGGACTGTGGATAAAAGGGGAGAACCTGCTGGCACAGAAATACGAAATCAATGCCGGCTTCCCCATGCCGAGAGCAACCTTCATGGGGGGTGTGAACATATGTTTCTAAATCATTTATGGAAGAACTCAAAAAACGCTTAGAAAGGGAAGATGTCCGCGGCGTGGTACGCGCTGCCAACGGTGAGATTCGGGAGTTTCACCGTCAGGGAGTCATCGACCTCTTCACGCTGCTCACCGAAGAGCCGCAGATGCTCTTAGGCGCTCAGATTGCTGACCGTGTGATTGGCCGTGGTGCTGCCTTGCTGATGGTAAAGGGTAGGGTACAGGAAGTCTTTGCCTGCGTCATTAGTAAGCAAGCCCTTGATATTTTGCAGCAGGCTGGTATTCCCACTACTTATGCCACGCTGCAGCCGCATATCATCAATCGTACAGGAACGGATATTTGTCCGGTGGAGAAGCTGACGGCTTCCACGGACGATCCTGATGAGGCCTACGAACTTATCAAGGAATTCTTGAAATAACAATTATTATAAATAGACTGTAATATGACGACATCAAAAAACATTGCTCTTTATCAGTTGGGCCTTAAAGAGGTGAAAACCTATCTTCTGGCGGCTGCTTTCGTGATTGGCAACATTGCGCTGCCACAACTCTGCCATCTTATTCCGCAGGGAGGTCTCATCTTCTTGCCTATCTATTTCTTCACGCTGATAGCCGCCTATAAATACGGCATCACCGTAGGACTTCTCACGGCTATTTTCTCGCCGCTGGTGAACAATCTGCTCTTTGGAATGCCTCCCACAGCCATGCTTCCCATCATCTTGGTGAAGAGCACGCTCCTGGCGCTGGCTGCTGCTTATATCGCCAAAAGAACACAGAAAGTGAGTTTGCTCACCGTAACGATGGCTGTTGTGGCTTATCAGGTGATAGGCATGCTGGTGGAATGGGCTTTGACGGGTTCTCTACAGACAGCCCTGCAAGACATTTGGCTTGGTTATCCTGGCATTTTCCTCCAGATTATCGGAGGCTGGCTCATCCTCCGCTATGTTCTGAAAGCATAAGGACGAAGAACGAAGAACGAAAAACGAAGAACGAAAGACGAAAGAATAGGGGGTGGCATCTCACGAGCGAGATGCCACCCCCTATTTTTAAACAGCGAAGCACTTAAACAGCCCGAAGGGCGCTTAACCTTTTAACCTTTTAACCCTTTACTTTCCTTCCTTCGATCCTCCCACAACTCCAGCGAGTTGATGATATTCTGCCACAATACGTAGCAGCCAGCACCCACCGATGCAACGGGATTCAGGTACATATAACTCACCCAGATGGCCAGGGCCGTATTCTTCTGGAACATGGCCTGTCCGGAGCATATCGGCTCGCCTAAACGGTTGCCGATGCCGCGTCCGATACCGAACTGCAGGAAGCACATGATGAGCGACAGGAGCGCAATCATCAGCAGCAGGGAAAGCGAGGCATTACTATGCACGATGTTCTTCACGGTAATGCCCGTGGTGATGCTCAGCGAAACGGCCCATGTGTAGAAACTCAGGTTCGGCTTAGAGATAATCCACCGGTGCAGACGATGCAGGTAATGGCGGATGATATAGCCCAGTATGAGCGGCAGAACGAGAATCATGGCCACCTTCTGCAGTATCACCAGGAAGGCCTCCAGGAAGGTTACTTCCACGCCTTTCTCGAGCATGGGGAACACTAGCGGAATGAGCAGGGCAGAGGCCAGCGAGGAAATGATGGTGAAGGTGGTAATCGTATTGATGTTGCCGCCCAATTTGTTGGTTACCACGGGGGCAGCCGAGGCGCAGGGGGCAATGACGCACGTCAGCACGCCCTCCCATAGAATGCGTTGCTCGGTGGTATGGCAGAACTTCAAAATAATCCACACGTTCAGTGCTGTCAGCACCAGTTGTGCCCCTAAGACGCCAAATTGCCAGCGATGGGGGAGCATCTGGTGGAAATCTACCTTGCAGAACGTGATGAGCAGCGTCAGGAAAACGCATACTGGGAAGAACACATCGAAGAAAGGCCCCATGACGTCACTAACGGGGTCAAGGGCGGGGGTGAAATAGCAGGTCAGATAGCATACCGTACCCACGGCAATCGCCACAGGCAGCGTCCAGTCTCTCAGAAATCGTATAAACTTCTCCATGATTCTTTACTCATTGACGCAATCGCGTCGTTTTTGCTCACTCTCTACTCTCGCTTAATAGCAAAATTCTTCACTCTTCACTTTGAACGTCTTTCAGTTCATAGAAAGGATTGGGCACATCCTCAGGGAAATACGCCTTTCCTTCGTCGTCCACCCAAACGGCAATACCACATTGCACGGCGGGATGGTCCTTCGTCAGATGGACCTTCTTCTCCACGCCCGTGATAATATTTTTCAAAACAGCTGTCTTCATATCTATTTATAATTTTCGTATTTCGTCCTTCGTCATAGTCATAGTCATCGTCATCGTTAATCCTTAACCAGTTGCGAAGCAACGCTTAACCCTTTACCGTAATTTCCTGATACGCCGGAATCTCCTGCAGGAAATGATAGGTGTTGTGCTCATAATCCATGCGGCAGCAGATATGCTGAAGACCGTTGGAAACGATGAGATAATCCACGTGCAGCAGCAAGTTATAAGCCGTGATCTGGTCAAAAACTTTCTGCGTGAGCGTGATGTGGGGCGCCTTGTACTCAATGATTATCTGCGGCTGCATCTCCTTATTATATAATACCGAGTCACAGCGCAGTTTCTTCTCGCCAATCTTCAGCTCCACCTCATTGGCCAACAGTCCGGCAGGGTAGCCCTTGTGCGCTATCAGGTAGTGCACGAAGTGCTGTCTGACCCATTCTTCGGGTGTCAGCGCCACGTATTTCCGTCGCAGTTCGTCGAAAATCACCCGCTTTCCGTCACGTTCTGCGATTTTGATGGCATAAGGTGGTAGATTCAATGCATTCATTTTTGTACCTTTATAACTTCGTTAAGGGAGTAGTTGCAGGAGGAATTTCCAAATAAATTTTGTTTTCTCTTCGATTAATCGAAATTTTGCACTACCTTTGTACACGAATCGCCTACAAAGGTAGTTTAAAAATTCCGAAATACCGCAGAAAATGGCAGAAAAGAGACAGACCACAACCTATGAGAGCATTCTTAGCGACCTCAGCGAAGGGAAGTTTGCCCCGTTGTATATCCTGATGGGAGAGGAGTCGTATTTCATCGACAAGATTACCGACTTTATCGCCCAGAACGCACTCCGTGAGGAGGAGCGCGATTTCAATCAGACGGTCTGTTTCGGTTCCGACGTTTCTGCAGCTGCCGTGGCTGATATGGCCCGTCGCTATCCCATGATGGCAGAGCGACAGGTCGTCATCGTCAAAGAAGCCCAGAACATCAAGCAATGGGACCAGTTGGAGCAGTATTTCGAGAAGCCGCAGCCTACGACGGTTCTTGTGATTGCTTATAAAAACGGTACCATTGACGGTCGTAAGAAGATTCTAACCAAGGCGCAGAATGCTGGGGCTGTCATCTTTGAGAGCAAAAAACTCTATGAGCGTGACCTCCCCGTCTTCATGGTGGATTATCTCAAGAGGCATCAGGCTACTATCGACCATAAGTCATGTCAGATGATTGCCGAGCATATTGGCTCCGATCTCAGTCGTCTCACTTCCGAACTTGATAAGGTGTGTCTGTCGATGCCTGAGGGCAGTCGGCACATCACCCCCGAAGTAGTGGAGGAGCAGATAGGAGTGAGCAAGGACTTCAATGGTTTTGAGTTCCGTTCAGCCATTGCTAACCGCGATATTTTAAAAGCAAACCAGATTTTGAAATATTTTGACAGTAACCCAAAGTCGGGTGGTCCCTTCATGCTCATCCCGTTGCTCTTCAATTTCTTCCAAAATTTGATGCTCGCTCACTATGCGCCGCAAAAAACGGATTCTGGCGTAGCACAGTTTTTGGATCTCCGGAATGCCTGGGGGGCTAAAGAGTATATGATAGGGTTGAGAAACTACTCCGGAATGAAGACGATGCAGATCATCCAGAAGATTCGTGAAACGGATGCGAAAAGTAAAGGTTTGGATAATCCAAACACCCCTGTAGGTGACCTGATGAAGGAGCTTGTTTTCTTCATTTTGCACTAAATAATCACTTTTTTCGTTCTCTTTTGAGCTAGATTTTCGGTTTTTCAGAAGGCCGAAAATGGCCTCAAATGCCGATGTTTTCAAGGGTTTAGCGCAAATTCAAACGCTCAAAACTCGCGTATTTTTGAGCTTTTTGACCGCTCGTTGGGAATACTCAAAAAATGCCGTTTTTTCGAAATTTTGGAAGAAGCGAATTTTGCTTTAGCATTTATTAAAGTTTAAAGTTCTGAATTTGAAATTTAAAACTTTAAACAAGTGAATTTGAATTAATGTTTTGCAAACGTAAATTGTATGATTTAAAACTGCACTCTAATGATTAAAACCACACATTTTCAAATTCAAATCAATCACTCGAAACTCTGAATTTCATATTTATACATATTTAGTGGTATCGATTTAAAGTATTAAAACTCAGCGACTTACATGAATTTAGCGATATAAACTCAAAGGTAAAACATCAGATTCGCCCACTTAAAACCGTATAAACAGACCTGTTCAGATATGCAGTTCGTAAATAACACATTTATAGTCAGTTTTTTGGATAAAACACACTCAATAAAGCCGTTGTAACGATTTTATCCCTTAAATTCGGGTTTGCAATTTAAAACCCGAAATGCACACTTTTAAGATTTAAACTTTCAAAATCTAAATTCTAAAATTCAACTTTTACCTTTTAAAATTCCTTTCTTAAAATTTGGAAATTCAAAACTTTTGGTTTACCTTTGTAAAATCTAAGGAATTCGGGCTTCTGCCCTCAAAAATTGTACTCGACAGTAAAATGAAGGATAGAATCAGAGAGATTATGGAGAGTCAGCACATGACTCAAAAAGTGTTCGCCAGTTTCATCGGCTTGAGTGAAGGATCACTGAGTGGAATCTATTCCGGACGTACACGTCCCACCCTCAACGTCGTGGAACTGATCAAGGAAAAAATTCCTGCTATCAGCACCGACTGGTTAATGTTCGGTAAAGGTAAGATGTATGTCACCGATTCTGAGTCTTCTGCTGCTGTTTCTCAGGACGATACGCAGGCTTCTGCTTATCAAGATTATCCTTCTACCCCATCTGGAGGACTTTTCAACCCCATGGAAAACGTCGGTGTAAACCAAACACTTAAAAATCCCGTCAAAACTGAGGTGAAATATATTGACAAACCGCAACGCCAAATCACCGAAATCAAGATCTTTTTTGACGACCAGACTTTCGAAAGTTTCGTTCCCAAGAAGTAACGTTTGAACCATTGTTTTAATGCTGAATGAACAGACGATTCTTCTGTTCATTCCGTCAGCACTTTATCTTTTTTCTGAAGGGGCGCAGGAGCGAAGGGGCGCAGGAGCGAGAACGTTCCGATGTTATAGAATCTAAAGATGTGTCATTGACTGAAGCGAAAATAAAGGGGGCCGCCGCTGCAGCCCCCATATCACTAACCTAATAACCTAACTAAAAACCAAATTATTTATGATCAACTAACTTTTGCGAGAAACTTTTTTTTGCCTTTTGGCATTACAAAGATGATGCAAACGAGAGCAGAATCAAGCTTGCTTTTTATGCCGAGTGCAGCTCATCTTCGCGTTTCTATTGCAAAGATATAAAGGTTTAAAGCGTCCCGTATCATTTTTTTCGTTTTTCTCCACAGTTAGTTGCGACACCGGCCTGATATTACGACAAATCTCAGGAGTGCCCTTTAAAACTGTCGCAAGAGGCGATATTTTGACCATGACAATGACTATGACTTATTTGTACACAGAGACACAAAGTTATTTTGACGATGACGATGACTAATTTATGGAACACAAAATTATTCCTTCGGTCAGTAATTGTTCTGAGCCCTAAAAGCAGATAAGAGAGTAATCTCGTTCCCTCGTCCTCCCGCTCTCTCGAGAGTGACCTTTAACCGCTGCGTAGCAGCACTTAACCA
>JAEEGL013915696.1_pt1 | contig 17082 bp, 17 predicted proteins | sample 9134231 | NCBI WGS metagenome assembly JAEEGL01 (sample SAMN16246548, study PRJNA631951) | gut metagenome | biome: gut microbiome; feature: rumen; material: fiber-attached | host: Bos | place: Iran: Karaj | collected 2018-10
ACAGAAGCAGCTATTATTGTTGGTATGTATCAAGCTCCAACATCATATAATCCATTTAATAAACCACAAGCGGCTGAAAAACGTCGTCAAACAGTATTATATTTAATGGAAAGACATGGCTATATTACATCAGAAGAAAGAAAGATAGCTGCAAGTATTCCAATTGAAAGTTTATTAACAGATACTTCTAAACCAACTAACGAATATCAAGGATATATTGATTTAGTATGTACAGAAGTACAAACTAAATATGGAGTTGATCCTTATACAACACCTATGCTTGTTTATACAAATATGAATCGAGCTAATCAAGATGGTATAAATAAGATTATGGATGGTACCAATTACAAATGGAAAGATGAAGATATGCAAGCTGGTATTGCAGCAGTTGACTCTTCTAATGGTAAAATAATTGCTATTGGTGCTGGACGTAATAGAAGTGGTGCTAAAAGCTTTAACTATGCAACCTTTGATGAAAAGAGTCAAAGACAAATAGGTTCTACAGCTAAACCATTATTTGATTATGGACCTGGTATTGAATATAATAAATGGTCAACATATACATTATTTGATGATAAACCATATACTTATTCTAATGGTAAACCTATTCATAATGTTGATAATGGCTATAAAGGAACTATTACTTTAAGACAAGCCTTAGCAGGATCTAGAAATATTCCAGCATTAAAAGCTTTCCAACAAACTGATAATAAAAAGATTGTGGACTTTGTAACTAGTGTTGGTATTACTCCAGAAATAAGTAATGGAACAATTCATGAAGCTCATGCAATAGGAGCATTTACTGGTTCTAATCCATTATCAATGGCTGGTGCATATCAAGTATTTAGTAATGGTGGATATTATTATGAACCATATTCAGTAAATAAAATAATCTTCCGTGATGATAGTAAAACTATTGAATACTCTTCACCAAAAGTTAGAGTATTAAGTGATTCAACTGCTTATATGATAACTGATGTCTTAAAAGATGTTGTTACTCAAAGTAGTACTACAAGAGTTATTCAAGCTGGATTAGGAAGAGATCATATTGCTGCTAAGACAGGTACAACTAATGTTGATCAATCTGTTGTTAAGAGTCGTGGACTTCCAAGTAGTATTGTTCGTGATTATTGGATTGTTGGATATACTCATAATGTTGTCGCAAGTATTTGGATTGGTTATGATAAATTAGATAAAAAACATTATTTAAATTTCTATGGTGACGGAAACAGAAGATTTGCTTTATTAAATTTAGTCGGAAAAGCGGTATTTAGACATGATGGAAAAGATTTCACAAGACCAAGTTCAGTTATATCAGTTACTGTTGAAAGAGGATCTAATCCACCAAAACTACCTAGTGCAAATACCCCAAGTGATCAATTAGTTACCGAATTATTTAAAAAAGGAACCGAGCCGACGGAAGTATCCACAAAATACCTTTCGGTAGGCGTTCCTACTAACCTATCTGTTGCTGACGGTGGTAATTATGCAACATTTAGTTGGACTGGTGTACCAGATCCTGGATATGTAGAAAATGGTGTCTTTGGTTACTATGTTTACTTCAATGGTGAAAAATTATACTTTACACAAAATACAAGTTATACATTTAGTAATATGTCTTCTTACTACGGAACATACGGTGTAAGAGCAGGATATAAAGATACTACTGACTCAATGAGTGAATTAGTACAATATGTACATAAAGAAAAAGTATATAAATTAGTTACTGATCCTCAAGTAAAAACATATTATGTTAATGATGAAATAAGTGCTTCTTTATATAATGGATCAATTGTTAAAGTATATACTGATAATGTTGATATAACCTCATATGCTAAAATAGCTAGTGTTCGTATTACCGATAAGAATGGTAATCCAGTATCATACATTTCATCAGCAAGTCCTAATACATATAAAGTAACTTATACTGTTACTCATGGTACTTATACAGGAACATGTTCGAATACGATAATTATTCAAGAGAAAAATACACCAACGCCACCACAAGAAACTACTACACCAACGATTACTCCTGAATTAAATAATGATGGTGATTAAAAAAAAGTGATTTATATCACTTTTTTATTATGTTATTCTTTTCTAAAAATTCAATTAATTTCGTATGACCTAAATCACCAGACACTGAATCAATCTCTTCCCCATTTCTAGTAATAATAGTAGTTGGGGTTAAAATACCTGGAATATCATTATTATATTGATCTTTAGTTACAGTATATTTATCATGAATACTTAAATATTCATCATAACTTAAAGTACTAATATCCAAGTCATATGCGGCTAAATTATATTCATCACATACACTATTAACTGATGGTTTATAATTCTTACAATAAGTACAGGTTGGCGTTGTTAAAAGGATAATAGCATATTCATCTTTCTCTATTAATTCACTATATTCATTATATGTTATCTCAGTTATATGATTAGTATTCTTTTTATATCTAGATAACATCAAAAATAAGGAAGCTAATAAAAAGATAATACCAATTATGATAATAATATTAATGGTTTTATTACTAACTTTTTTCATAAACACCTCGAAAACATTATATAATTAATTTATTAATAAATCAAATAACAATTTAAGAATACCATAAATATACTTAAGGATTGTTATTATAGTATCTTCTTTTGGTTCTTCAATAGTTTTTTCTTCTTGATCACCTAATGGTATTTCTTTCCATATTCCTACTTGTAAATTTTTAGCTATCTCTTCTTCTTTTCTTAATTCATCGACATATTCATAATCTCCATAAATATAAGCTACTTTAGCTAATCCCTTGGATATTAAATCTTTTTGAAGTAATACACCATCAACATGAATAAAAGCAAGTACTCTTCCATATTTATCTTCCCTATCACTATTACCATCATACTCTAAATATATTTCTTTCGCATTTTTAAGGGAATTACACGTGTATTCTTTAGCTTCTTGACTAAATGGTTCATTCTTATCAACTTCAGGGGTATCAATAGCTAAAAAGCGTACTTTCTTCTCTTCCCCATTAATAATAAAATGCGCAGTATCACCATCAGAACATTTAGAAAAGGATACTTTCTCTCGTTCATTAACAGGTTTAATATAACATGCAGGTATACTAGTTTTAGTAGATACACTAACCCATTTATCACCATCTTTAACTACTTCATGCCAATGTAATGGATTACTATGATTACCATAATACTTTCCATTACATTCAATAATACTATCTTGTCTAATAGGTCCAGATGTCGCATAAACACTAAAAGTAAAAAACATAATTAATAAAAACACTATTTTTTTCATACATCATCAAATTTATTATACAATAATTTCTAATTAAAAAAAAGACTAACACAAGGTTAGTCTAATCTATATTGTTTTATGAAACACTTTTTGTGACTCTACAGCACCATTACTTAAATTATCTATTCTTTCTCTAAGAAATGTTACTTCTCTTTCTTTATTATTATCAATACTAGGTTTTAAAATAGCAATATTTTGTTCTAATTTACTTATTCGATAATTTATTTCTCTTCTTTTATTAGCTTTATCTAAATATGATAAATCACTATCATTTAATAATACATAATCATCAAATATTTCTTTTAACTCTTTAGTTAGTGGTGATCTTACTATTGGATCAAAACATTCTAGTTTCATTGTAAGTTCATTAAGTACTCTTAAAATACCATCAGATAATTCCATATTATTATCATTTTCTTTCGGTAATTCACTAGCTTTAATAAGACTAGCTTCAATTTCCTTAATCTCACTGTTTTTTATTCTTTTTCCTGTAATATAGTATTTTATTCTTTCAAAACGATGTTTTATTTGATTCTTTATAAACATAAAAGTAGGAAATACTAGACTACTTCCCCAAACAGAACAAAAAATAAAAGTTTGTAAGTTTGATGCAGTAATTGCTGAAGCTACTGGTGAAAAGCAAAAAACAGCAAGTGATAATATCATAAATCCAACGGTTACAAAACCAAAAATAACTATTTTATCATGGAAGTCATGTTTGGTACGACCATAAGATTTTCTTATATCCACAAACAAATTATGTAAATAATTCTTAAGTGAAGCTTTATCCTTTTTTAAAAGATCTAAATAAAACCATTTAGCTTCATTAATAGATTCTGATTCCTCTACTTTAGTTAAGTCATGTTCTTCTTTATGCATTTTTCTTAAAATAGCAAGATTTTTTAGACGTTTAATAATTTTCGGATCAATATTTTGACCAAAATAAACATCTTTATAATAACAATTGTCATATGCTATTCCAAATGTATCATTTGCTTCATCATAAGTAGCGAAAAACTTATCGTTATCAAGATCTTCCATTTTCTTAAAAAATGAGCTAATACTTACTATTTTTCTATCATCAATAATAACTTTATTATCAATAAAATTAATCCCTAATTTGTTCATAATACCCCTCATTGGCCTCATATTATACCACAAAATGTAAAAAAATTCAATTGCTAACTATTTTAGTACTATTCCTATATTTCTTATTAATCTATTTTTGTCAAAAAAACTTGACATTAACTTTATTTTTGATATACTTATATATGTCTACTTTTTGCGGATGTAGTTTAATGGTAGAACTTCAGCCTTCCAAGCTGACCACGTGGGTTCGATTCCCATCATCCGCTCCATATTAAAAAGAAACCTTATTTTATAAGGTTTTTTATTTTATCTTTTTACTTTATTTATAAAAAAAATGTCAAGAATACCGTCATTTCCTTTTTTTTCCATAATCTATAATTTATAATAACTAATTGTCATTTGTGGGAGGAAATATGGAAATAAGCAAGTTGAAAAAAAATAACGGAATATACTTATATAAAGATGAAGGCTTTAATACTTTTTCGATAAGGTTAAACTTTCTTGCAAGTAAAGATAATCGTTCAGCAGCAATATTAGATTTATTAACTATTTATTTGTTACTATGCAATCAAGTTTATAAAACAGATGATGATATTTGTTTAAAAATGCGTGAGTTATATGATATGAGCATATACTTTACTACAGAATGGTATGGTAATCAAAAACTATTTTCTTTAATAGCAAACTTTATATCTATGGATGTTATTCATGATGACTATTCAAAAGAAGCTTTTGAGTTTGTTAGAGATATATTGAAAAAACCTGATTTTGAAAATGAAAAGATGCTAGAAGTAGCAAAAAGACAACTTCTTTCATATTTTGAATCAAGACTAGATGACTATGATTACTTTGCAGAAACGTTATATAATCAAATGGTTTTACCTTTGGAAAATATTAAATATGATTGTTCAGTTGATAAAGAATATATAAAAAAGATGATTGATTCCGTTACGTTAGAAGACTTAAAAAGAGAATATGAAAATGTTCTTGGTAATTTTATAAATGGTCTTGTACTTGGAAATATTAATGAAGACAAGTTCGATGAATTTATAGAATATATTAATTTAACACCAAATATACGTGAATTAGACTATAGTATGAATATTAAAACTACCGATGGAAATATTGAAATTGAAAAAGATTGTGAGCAATCATATATCTTTATAACATATGATTTTACAGAAGTTTCCAATGCTGAAATAAGATTATTGGAAAAGATGTTAAATACATCAATTGGCCTTTGTTATCAAACTTTAAGAGAGAAATATGGATTAGTATATGACTCCAATGCAAGTATATTATTTCATCAAAAGAAACTATTAGTTTATGGAGAAACAAGCGCATCTAAAATAGAAAAATTTATTGAAGCAGTTGATGAAATAATAAAAAGTTTATGTGATAGAGAAACTGTTGAAAAATATATGATTCAAGCTAAAGAACAAATTGCAAATAGTGAATATTCTTTAAGTGAAAATAAAGGTAGATTATTTGGAATCATTAATAGTAGAATTCTACAAGTTTATGGTAATAAAGATCGAGATATAGTAAATAAAGAAATAGAAGAAATGAAACCAGAGGAATTAATGAATAAAACTAAATCGTTAACAAGAAAAAATATATTTATGGTAAGGAGTAAGACTAATGAATAAGTTTAAGAAAATAATATTAAATAATGGTATTCCACTATATTTATGTGTTGATCCTACTATGAAAAAAGTATTTGTAAGTTATAATTTAAAATACGGATCTTCTGGTAAATGGTTTGATTTTAATAATAATGGTAAAAATTATCATGTTATAACAGGACATGCTCATTATCTAGAACATTTACTTGGAGAACATAGTAAGTTTGGTGATATGTATAGAACTTTTGATAAAAGATATCAAAGTTCCAATGCTTATACTGGAATGAATGAAACATCATATTATTTTATAGGAAAAGATAATATTGAAAAATCACTAGAAGAATTAATAATAGCCATAGATACTCCAGTATTTAATCAAAAAGATGTAGATGCTACTAGACATGCGATAGAAGAAGAAGCTTCTTCTCGTTTGGATGATAAATCAAATAGTGTAGATGGATTAAATGAAAGAAATCTTTATAATGGTTTTGAATTACTCGATAAAACACTATCACCAATAGGTAGCAAGGAAACGACTAGACAAATTACAATTGATGGATTATATGATTGTTATAATGCTTTTTATACTGATAATAATAAATATATTGTCATTGGTGGTAATGTTGATGAACAAAGAATTGTAGATTTATTAAATAACGTTTATGCTAAATTAACACCACACAAATCTAATTTAATATTACCAGAACTAGATTTTGATAGTATAAGAAGTAGAAGTGAAGTAATAAATGGAGATGTCAATGTTCCAAAAGTTGGACTAGGAATGAAGTTTAAAAAGGCTGATTCAGTATCACTTAGAGAATTATATTATGTTTTATATTTACTTAGAAATGCTTTTTTAGAATCTAACGAGTTAAGAGACTTAGAGAAAAAAGGAGTTTATGACTCAATGGATTTCAGTTACATGGAATTAGTTAATGATTATGTTGATTATTCTTTTGGATTTATTTCGACAGAAAAAGAAGCTCTTATAAGTAGTATCTTAGATTTATTATCTAAAAGAGATATTTCCAAGAAAGAATATGAATTAACTAGAAAAGGACTTATTGCAACAGAACTTAGAAGTATGGAAAATAAATATAGTCATTTAAAGATGTTTCCAGATAGCATTCTTTTAGGAGAAGAATATTCAAATTGTGACTTTTATCAATCTGTTGATTATAATCGTTTTATGGAAATAGTTTCAACATTAGATTTTAGTAATTACACTGTTAGTGAAGTTAAAAAACTTAAAAAATAATAAAGACTAGAAAAAATCTAGTCTTTTTATTTTTATATTTTACTTCGATCAAGCTCTTTATTATCATATATTTTTTTATTAGAGTTAGTATTTAGTATTACTTCTGGATTATCTGTTTTTTGTTTATATTTTCCATAAACAAATTCAGGTAGAACATAGCATTTACCATCTTCTCCTACTCCCCATAATGGTTCTTTTTGCATAACAACATCTTTAGGAATTTTTAAAATATAAACAGTTCCACCAGAGACATCTCCATACCTATTTTGATCATAATCCAGTACTTCTAAAAAAGGAATATTATAAGCTACAGTAAATTGCATTGATTTTGAATTACTACGATTAGATTCTCTAACACCATTTTCAAATATTTTATCATCTTCTATTATATCTCCATTTGGTTTATAATCCGTTCCATGGCATCCTATTACGTAATCATCATCCTCATATAATTTTTCTAAAACTTTACCAAAATTTTCTTTCTGATAATTTTGATATAGCCTATCAAGCGTTCGTGTAAAATTTAAGTAATATTTAATAATCACCAATTTCATGTTCTCAAGAGTATCACCCTTAGCACAAATATATTTTATATAATCCATTACATGTTTAATAAAATGATCATCATATTTTCCTGAGGTTAATTTCTCATATAAATTAATATTATATTTATAAGATGATGCATCAACATTATTCTTAGCAAATTCATTTAATTGATCAATTACTTTTTTATATAATTCTGGTGAATAACTATTATCAAACTTAATTAATCTAAAATCTTCAGAAATGGCATCATTCATAAATTCTTTATCACTAGAATCTTTTCCTAAATATAGCTTTTGAGCATTTGTTAACTTGATATTCTTTTTGTTACAAAACTCTTCTATTTCTTGATAGTCCTTAAAGTAATTAGATATTGTACTTAATTCTATTAAATGTGGTTTTTCTATAATCCACTCAAGTTTAGTTAATTTATTATTTTGTTCATATATCTGATCATCAATAGAAATTTGTTTTTGTCTAATTTCACTACTTTTATCATTTATTTCTTGATTATGTTTTTTTATACCATCTAAATAATCTTGATATTCTTTTCTCTTAAATAAAACTTTATCAAAAAAGCTAAATTGTTTTTTTTCAACTTCTTGTTTTCGCATTTCACTTTTTTGTTTATCTAATTCCATTTGTTCATCTTTTAATTCTTTGATTTTATCTTGTATTTCTTTATATCGACTTTCTAGAATTGTTTTAATTACATTTAATACTTCATTTTCCATATCCTAATCCCTCTATAATAATTATATCATAATTAAAACTATTATAGTGCTTTTGTTTTACATTTATCTTTCTTGATATTTAAATTTTGTAATTCATAAAAAGCTAATTTATTACCAACACCATTTATTATACTTTCATTTATCAAGTCAGATAACTCTTCGAAAGTAAACTCCATATAATTAATATATTCATGAGGACTTAAATTTTGATTATGGAGTTTTATACAATTATTGGCAATAACAATGTGGGTCATAGATGAATTTATGCCTGGCTCGGAATAGAAAAAATCTAAATAATGTACACTATTAGTTACATATCCAGTCTCTTCTACTAGTTCTCTAATAGCCGCTTCAATAAATGTTTCACCATCTTCAATATATCCGGAAGGAAACTCTAAACTCACTTTATTATCTACTCTATTTTGAGCTACTAAAAGATATTTATTATCCGTAGTAATAGCTATTATAATAACCGCTTCTTTATGACCATTTTTAATAATTCTTTCTCGTGTAATTACTTTATTATTTGGTAATAAATATTGTTCTTCAACTAAATCAATAAAATGACCATGATATAACTCCTTAGTTGCAATTTGTTTAGCTTTAACACTATCATAAAGATAATTTATTTTATTTATTAATTTATCATTCATAATTATCCATTCTTTCTTAATAACGTTTTAATATTTTGACAAGTTTCTTCTAAATCAGTTTTATTAACTTCATTCTCATTAAGATAATAATAATCTTTATTAATATTAGCATAAGTTAAAGTATCTTGTGATAATAAGAATTCTCTTAATTTTTGAAGTGATATAGAAGATAATTTTGGTACTTTAATAATTTTACTATGTGGAAACATTTCTTTTAGATTCAAATCATATGATTTACTTGAAAAACTCTTACCATCATATTGATAATCACATAAGTCACTTAAATCAATAATAATTTTAAACGGTACAGTACCAAGATAATCCAGATTATTTTTTAAATCATATAAAGTATTATATTTTAAAATTTCTAAATAATTGTTTTTAAAATGTGGTGTATATTCCTCTCCTTTTATTGTATCGGGATTTTCAATAACAGCTATTTTAACATTTAGCAATTGACTAAAATAATTTAAAAAATCAATGGTTGATGATTGATATTCCTTTTTAACAAATATTCTTTCATTTGGAACAAGATATGTTAAATTAGTTCCGCCAATAATAAGAATATAGTTTTCTTCTTTTCTTTGAGCTAAATTAACTTCTACACCATAACCACCAAATTTAGCAAATTCTTTTACTAAATCAACTTCGTCATCATCATCATATTTTTCTAATGTTCTTAATATCATATCCATAACTTCTTCGTTAGTTTTTCCACTAGGATCTAGATAATCACCATCATCATCTTCGACATATTTACTATTGAATGAAACAGTATATCTATTTCTATAAACTGATTGAAACCAATTAAATACGTTGTCAGAATTAATAATTTCACCACAAATAACACATTCATATTGTGCTCCATAACCCCTGCTATGCTTTATTCTTACATCATGAGTACATTTAATATCACGTACAACTTCTTCTGCTTGTTTAGTTTCTTTTAAAGTATCTGATATTTCCTTTTTTAAAATATTTAATTGATCTTTATACCTATCAATATTAGGAACCCACTCTTCTTCAAGTAAATAACTTCCATCTACCATAATAGGCTTTAATAAATTCTTATTTTTCTTAATAATAGCTTTCGCATTAATTAAATTGATAATATCTTTCTTTTTCATCTTACTTTCCTCCTGATATTAACATCTTTTTCATATTGTAATTCTTCAATACCATCTTCAAAAGATGCTAATGTATCCTTTTCTTTAATAGCTGCTTTGATTATTTCAATTAATTTATTTAAACATTCATTATTATGTTTACGATTATCAGTAGTAAATAAAGCACGCCTTAAATCTTCATTAGATATAGATGGTATTTCTATGGTAATATATGCATCTGGTACATCATAAAACCATTTTCCACATATTGGACACATTTTATTAATAAATACGGGATGATCACATTTTTCAGTAAGTTTATCAAAAATTTCTCTTCTTTCTTTATCTTTTTTTTCACGTAATAGTTCTACTTTATTTATATCTTCTTTTAATATATTAAGTGCCTCTATACTTTCACTATTCTTAAAATATTCCCCTCTTTCATTAACAAAATACTTAATAGGATATATATACCTATCTAATTCTTTTATTTCACTAGTTAATTCTTTTATTCTGTTAACTAATTCATGATATTCTTTATTCATAATTTCTCTCCTTTCACTTACATTTTATTATTAATGTATTGATAAGTAAAATATATTTATGTTATAATATCCATAAGGAGGGCTTATAATGAACGTAGACTTAGAATTATATCGAGTTTTTTATACAGTAGCTAAGCATAAACACATGACTAAAGCAAGTCATGAATTACATATATCTCAACCAGCTATATCTCAATCAATAAAGAAACTAGAAGATCAATTAGGAGGAACTCTATTCATGAGAAGTAATAAAGGAATGGAATTAACTTCTGAAGGAGAAATGTTTTATGAATATGTTAAAGGTGCATTAGAATTAATTAATAATGCTGAAAATGAATTTACTTCATTTAAAGATTTATCTAAAGGTGAAGTTAAGATAGGCTGTTCTACTACTTTAACTAAATTAGTATTAATGGATACTTTAAAAGCATATCACTTAGATTATCCTAATATCAACATAACTATTACCAATGATTTAACTAGTAATTTAATAAATGATTTAAAACTAGGAAAGTTAGATTTTGTTATTTTTAATGAAAGTATTATTAAAGAAACTAATTTAAATTTAGAAAAGATTAAAAAATTAAAACAAGGATTTATTTATAATCCAGAATATTTTAATGATAATATTAATAGTTTTGATGATTTAAATAATCTTCCTCTTATCTTACAAAAAGAAGAATCTAATAGTAGAAAATTATTAGATTATGTTGCACTTCAAAATAATGTTAAATTAATTCCTAAAATGGAAGTTGTAAGTCAAGAGTTAATTACAGAATTTACTAATATTGGTTTAGGGGTAGGATTTACCATTATCGATTTAGCTAAAAGAAATTTTAAGAACTTAAAAGAACTTAATATAAATAAAAAAATACCAAATATAAATATATACTTGGCCACTAATAAATCGATTTCTTTAACCTTTGCTAGTAAAACATTTATAAATTATTTAAAAAAATAAATCCCTTATAAGGGATTTTATTTTCTTTTTCCTTCAATTGTAAAGTCACTTGGTAATCCATAATAATGACATTCCTCTAGATTAACTTCACTATTTAGTATTTCTTCAAATTTAAGATTTCTCTCTGGACCATAACACAAGATAAATAGTTCTTTTTTATAAAACTCAGGATATTGCCAACACCAACATAAATATCCTTGAAACATAGTTTCTGGTGTGAAATCATCTCTTGAAATACCTATTACTCCTTGTAAGATAGGGTTATAGCGTTCAATTGGATCATCACTATGAGTTCCATATCCTTCCATTTGAACAGGATAATTAAAGCATTTTACTGAATATGAAACCCCATTTCTTTCTGTCATATATTTAGCTATTTTATCTAAATATTCTCTTACTGTCATATATTCCTCCACAAGTCTTATTATTATAAATAGTTTTATATTATTTTTCAATAAACTTAACACTGCATTTTATAAAAAAAGACGATAAATTATTAAATATCGTCTTTAACCATTTCTTTATCTATTTTTAGTCGTGGTTTTTGTTTTTTCACGTTCTACAGTTATTGTTATTATATCAGTAAAAATAGTTTGTCCACTCATACCATCATCTACTTCTGAACGTTTTTCTTCACGGTTAATGATTATATTATCTTTTTGTAATAATTCACATAAATAATTCCAATCAAGATAATTTGTACAAAAACCTCTTGGACCACAATAATTTAAGCAATCACCTGAGATTTTATAAGTAAAATCAAGCACAATTTGAAATTTAGAATCTTCTATTGTCCAAGAAGTATTTCTTGGAGTACCATATTTTGCAATATCTCCCAATTTATCTACAAAACCACTTCTACTATTACAACTATTTAAAATACCTATAATCATTCTCTTAATAGATTCTGCTAAGCTCTCAGTATTATGTTTTTTTTGTCTTTCTTCTTCTCTTTGTTTTTTAATTCTTTCTTCTTTATCTCGTGTTTGTTTAATTCTAATTCTTTCTTCAGTTGAAGAAATCAAATCTTGTAAATTAATATCTGACATTTTAATCCCCCTCTTCTATTTACTTCTATTAATGTCCTATTTTACATTTGAAACTAAACTATTGTTTTTGACGAAATCATATTCTGACGGTATGAAACCTTCAGGTAATAGATAATCATTTCCATTAATTTTTTCAATCAATTCATCTATAATTGCACTAGCTCTATTACTTTTCTCTTCCTCTGATAACTTATTATACTCTTCATCAGTAAGAGAAGGAACACATGTAATAACAGATACTGGAAAATCATACTCTTTATTAATATCAAAAGCTAATTTTGTTTTTTCTTCATATCCTTCTTTAACATATACTTTATCTCTTGTTATTGTCATTTTTGATTTTAATGGAATACGAATATTTAAGAATTCACATTGACTTCTATTAATACATTCACCTAAAATTCCATCAGGACTATAACCACAATGTAATACAATAGTTTCTTGTGGATTTTTTATCATTTCTTTTAAAATAGCAAAACCTAATTCACTTTTAAAATTCTCAAGTTTAGCTAATTCTTCATTAGTTAATGGTTTTTGAATTATAACATCAACAATTCTATCTATCGAAGTATCTTTAGCATTATCATTAGATTTATCATTTTTAATATCTTTTAACCACCAAGTTATTGCAAAATTAATTATTTTATTGATATTGTTCTTTTCTTCACTTGATAATTTTAAAATCCTATTTCTTAATGTTCTAAGTTCAATTTCTTCCTTTATTTTTGTTAGTAATTCAGATTTCATGTATACTCCCCCTTCATCAAGTGATGTATTATACCAAATATTTAAAAAAAATGCAAATTAAGACTAATAAAAAAAACAATTCTAAGTAAATTGAATTGCTTTTTTTAATCTATTTTTTTACTGGTCGATAATCATCCATTTCGATATAATCATCTTTTTCAACTGTTTCTTTTACTAAATGTAACTTAAATAAAGAACGAGCTAGATTATAATAATCTTTTAATAAATCTGTATTAAAATAACGATTATCTCTTTTTTCAAGATATAGTTTTTCTATTCTTTTTAATGCTTTTATTTTTGCATCAGGTTTAGATTCATCAATCATTTCTGCATCAAGTTTAGCTGCAGCTATTTTTTCATCAATAGAAATTAATTCATATTCTGTTTCATATTTGATAAATGCTCTAAAACTTCCCTCATGTCCATTTAAAATTCCTTCAATGATCGTTGCTAACTTTGGTGGGATAATCTTAACACCTTTTATATAATGGGCATCACCACCCCACCATATTCTAGTAATATCCTGAAACATCGGTTCACCATTAGGTAACGATGCTCCTTTAATGATATTATGTCCTTCGAATTTAATTCTATCTGGTGATCTAAATTCACCACTTACACGGTAACTTGTATATTTTACTATTTCATCTAGTATTAATTTTAATTTCTCTCTATCAAAAATAATTTCATATACTCTTTCTTCTTTTTTACTTTTATCGATAAATTCCATATATCTCCCCAATGACTCACTATTATAAATTAAACGATTAGATAGTTCAATAAAAAAAAGATAATTTGACAACTATCTTTTATTTTTACCTTCAACAATACAATCTTTGATACATTCCATTGATTTAGTAATAAAAGTAGGATGTATTTTATCATCATGTACTTTATATAATTCTTTTAGTTTTTCTAGTAATAATCTTTGTTCTTCTTCTGATAATTTAGAAATAGCAGGAAAAATTAAAGTTTCCATTTTCGTACAAATATAATCTAAAGTCAAATCAATATTAATACCATATCTATTACCATGATATAAACATTCCTGAAATTCTATCCCATATGAAATAATGTTTTTATAAATACTATCTACAGTTAATTCAATTCCAGCTTCTTTTAATTTTTCTAAATCCAACATAAACCTCCATTGCAAAATATTATATCACTATATTCGCAAATATTTGATTTATTTACACAAATATGATATAATATAACGCATTGTTATGGGGGTTGTATGGATATTGTTAGAAAAGCCACAATTAGTGATATAGAAGACATGTGTCATGTTAATACTTTAACGTGGCTAACAACATATGAAAATATTCTACCAAGAGAAATATTAGAAAAGCGAATTGCATCAGAACCTGGTAGAATAATAAATACTAAAAATGATTTAATAAATAATCCTGATAGCATTAAATTAGTAGGATTAGTCGATGATAAAATTGTGGGAATGTGTCTTGCAGGAGAAAGTGAAACACCTTCTTTTAAAGATGCCGGTGAGATATATAATTTATATATCCTAAAAGAATATCAAAGACGTCACTTAGGAAATAAAATGTTTAAAAAAGCGATTAATGAACTTATTAAACAAGGTTACATAGATTTAGTAATAAAGTGTATTAGTAGTAATCCTGCTTGTAAGTTTTATGAATATCATGGTGGTAAGTTAGTGGAAGTTATTAATGCTAATATCTATGGATTTCCAGTTAATGAAAATATTTACTACTATGAAGATATGAAAAGGTTGGTGAAATAATGGGAGAAATAAAAAGTTTAGAAAGAATATTAGAGCGTTATCCATATCTAAATAAGCGACATGATGGTTTCCCATCGGTTGGTAATAGAAAGATTGGTAATTACTCAGATCCTATTCAAAAAATAGTTGATGGATTTAGTTTATACGATAGCTTAATTGCCACACGATTCTTTAACTCAATGAAAGAGTATAACTTTACTAGTGGAGACCCACTACAATATAAAATGTTTCCACCAATAAGAAAAGCTATGCATAATTATATTGAAGCAGATAATATACATCGTTATCCATATTCTGAAGGTGACGATAGAATCCGTGAAATATTAGTTAAGTATTTAAAACAAGAAGGAGTTATTAATACTGAACCATATGATTTTAAAGATATAAATGATGTTGGTTTATCAAAATATAACTTAACTTTTACAGTGGCTACATCACATGCCTTTCAACTTATTATGGATATTATAACAAGACCTGGTGATGTTATTATTGTTCCAGGACCTAATTATGGATTATTTGCTATGCGTCCAGAAAGAATTAGTGCGGATGTAGTTATATTACCACTTCAAGAAAAAGATGGTTATCTACCAAATCCAGAAGCGTTAAATAATTTAATTAAACAAACCAATGAAGAATTAATTAAAAAAAATATGGGTAAAAACTATATTCCTAAAGTAGTTGGTTTTCTAAATGCAAATCCAAATAATCCAACAGGTAAAGTAATGGGTAAAAGTGAATACGAAAGACTTAAAAGAATTGGTGAAGTTTGTAAAGATAATGGAGTATTCGTTATCGATGATTTAGTATATCGAGATATATCATATAATGAAGAAGAAAAAGCTTTACCTATTTCTACTATTCCAGGAATGTTTAGAAATACTATTAGTTTGTTTGGTTTAAGTAAATCATATGGTATTGCCTCATTACGTTCAGGTTTTGTTGTTGCAGATGAAATTATAATTCGAGAAATAGTCAACAGAATATTCCAAGAAATGGATGCAGTCCCTGCTATTATTGGTGAAGCTTTAGCTGGTGGATTTAATAATACAGATTATCGTAATAAAGAATATGAAAAATACTTTAAAGCATTACGTCAAGAATATATCAATCGTTATCAAGTATTTAAATCGATGATTATGGGAATAGATAGTGTTGATCCTAAATATCAAGAAACAGTTCTTAAATTACTTCATAAACATACTAATGATGATAAATATAAAGAGTTAATTAAAACTGGTATTAATGGAGCTAATATAATGCCTAATCTAGAACCACAATCAGGTTTCTTCTTATTAGTAAACTTCAATCAATTAAAAGGTATGAGTTATAATGGTATGACGATTAATAATGAGTTTGATTTATTAAAATATTTCTATAATACTATCAAATTACGTTATATCTTAGGTAGTGGATGTTTATGGCCAAATAAAGAAGATTTAATTGGAAGATTTACTTATGCTAAAAGTTATGAAGATTTAATTGATGTATCTAAATTAATGGATCAAAGTATTAAAAAATTAACAAAATAAAAAACCTTATTGAATAAGGTTTTTTTCTTACTTATGTTGTGGATTAATTTCTTTACGGTTTTTTAAATATTCTTTTAAATACATTTAGTGTATTACTAGCTTGTTCTATTTTACCTAATGGTGTATCACGCATTTTACTATCAAATGCTTCTCTTGCTTTACGTCTCGCTGGCA
>JAEEGL015069250.1_pt1 | contig 17082 bp, 7 predicted proteins | sample 9134231 | NCBI WGS metagenome assembly JAEEGL01 (sample SAMN16246548, study PRJNA631951) | gut metagenome | biome: gut microbiome; feature: rumen; material: fiber-attached | host: Bos | place: Iran: Karaj | collected 2018-10
CCCCGCGAGGATCTTCAGGAGCGAGCTCTTGCCCGCGCCGTTGCCGCCGATCACGCCGATGTGCGCGCCGTAGAAGAACGATAGGTTGACGTCCTTGAGGATCGTCTTCGTCCCCTGCTGCTTCGTGACGTCGATCAATGAGAACTGGTATTCGCCTGCCATGTCTTATTTCCTTCGGTTGCGTTCGGCGCGTATTCTACCAAAACGCGCCCGCATGGACAACTTGCGGCGATCCTGCGCAAAGACGGCAACTATTGCCCGGCGGAACGGTTGTCAGGACGGATACGATGCAAGCCGTCCTCGAACGTATGCCGGAACGTCACCTTCCCTGCCGCGTCAAGAAGCAGATATCCGTATGCTGGAACCTGATCGGTGCCAGTGGCAAACGGTTGCGCATTGTAGTTGCAGAGCGTCCGTTCGCCGTTCTCGTAGCACGTCTCATAGACTCCAGCGGCGACCGCCCGGTGCCGCGTCATGCGTTCCTTCATCAGGTGGCGATAGGGAACGAACTCGTCCCAGGCGCGTCGGATCGCCGGAACGTCCCTGAACCTGTAGGTGTAGAATATCGGCTGGCCGCCGAACTCGACCAGCTTCAGCGAAATGCGCGGATCGACGATTCCGTCCCCTTCCAGCCAGTCCAGGTTTCCCGCCTCGTCCTTCTTCGGATGGTTGAGTCCGCGCGTATGGTTCTGGCACAGGCGATCGGGACAGTAGAGGACGTATCCGTGGTACACGAGTTCCCAAAGCGGGAACACTCCCTCCCCAAACGACAGGCGTCTTTCCTGGTTGCCGTCCCAGATTCGCCTCATGTCGCCGCTCACGTAGTTTATGTGATCCTCCACACCGGCCATCTGATCCATGCCCCCCTCGCTCCACACGCCGCCGAACACGCGCTTCGCCTCGCGAAACATCTCGCGGTAGACCTCCGCCATCTGCTCGATGGTCGCCGGATGCGCCGGATCGGCGCAGCGGTTGGGGTATACGGTCGAGACGAAGTCGATGTAATGGCAGTCCTCGATGCCGAGTCCCTTCATCCGGCGCATTTCGTCCGGCAACCACTCGGCCATGGAGCATTTTGGACATATCCAGTAGCAGTTGCCGCCAAAGTAAAGTCCGTTCCAAGCGCGCGATCCGTCGCGTTTCTTGGCGATGTACCTTTCGTCGTAGTGCTCGCAGCAGCGGTACACCTCCGTATACGTGGCGTGGAGCATGAACTTGTACCCCAGTTCTTTTGTCGTCGCGATCAGCCGCCGCAGCCCTTCCTCGCCGCCAAGCACGGGCTCCACCGGAAAATGGTCCGGCAGCCGTCCGTCATACCCGCCAGTGTTCCATCCCGCGGACACGATCGCCGCCTTGTCGATGCCCGTTTCATGGATCGCCCGCACGAAATCCTCCGCCGCGCAGAACGGCATGTACACCTTCATCGGCGGTTCTTGCCCGAACAGATAGTCCACCTTCTGCGGCGGAATGTCCTTGGCCGCATGCTGCTGGATGCGCACGGGCATCGCCTCGCACATGTACGCAAGCGACGGTTGCGACTTGACGCGTTCCTTGATGGGAGTGAGTTCGCCCCGGTCCTCGCGGTATTTGCGGTAGGCCGCCGCCACGGCGTTGTAGTCCGCGGCATCGCCGTCCAAGCGGTGGAAATCCACCGTCACGTCGTCGTAGAGGTCGCTGAACGCGCGCACGCGGGGAAAGACCACGCTGGGATAGACCTCGTACGTCTTGCCGTCCGCCGCCACGCGGAACTCGTAATCGAAGCGGTACGTCTTCACGTGCGCCCACCAGAGGACCGGCGCCGCACCAGGCCGCACTCGCCTAACGCCGTATATCGGCATCTGCTGCTGGGTCCAGAAGTTCGTGCCGACCTGCGCCCTGAAGCCGCCCCACACGCCGCGCCCCTGGAACCACCAGCCTCCGTCGCCGACTTCAGCCCGCATGAAGTCCGGCACCATTTCCAGGCGCAGCGCATCCTCCGGGATTTCCTCCTTCGCCCAGTTGAAGCGGAACGTCGCGCCGTCCACGCGCTCCAGCGCGGCCGTCCTCGTCTCCGTCACGCGCTTTCCTCCCACATTGCGGATCAGCCTCACCTGGGCCGTCTCGGCTGACACCGCGCAGGACGCCGCAATAATACATATCATTATCGTGCTTTTCATTTGCTTCCTTTCCATTCCCGGTCGCAGCTCGGCATGAAGTTGATGCCACAGAGGCTCTTGACCATTGTTGCCATGAAATCGCGCTCTGGCGCAGGGACTACGATAACGGCACCGATCTCCACAGGACCTTCGGGATCGGTTTCCGTCATCCGAAATACAAGTTCCTTCGTGGCGGGCAGGTCGAACGTTCGCACGTCCATGTACGGATAATGTCCGAACGTGGGATAATCCCACTTCCACGCTGCCCGACCGCCCCGCGTGCCATATTCCGACTTGTGCAGCATGCAGGCGTCGTTCACGGCCTGTAGCGCAGGTACGCCCATGAACTCAACGCGAGGCCGCGTCGGGGACGGCGAATGGCTAGCGAACCGGTCGAGGACGAAGAAGGCGTAACGCCCTGGCGCAATATCGCACTCATACCGCGCCGTATCGCCCGCCTTGCGAAGGATTCTCGTTCCGTGCAGCATTCTCACGCCAGGACCTTCCACGACCGTGATCGTCTTCTCGCCGCCGTCAGGTCCGCGAACGGTCTCCAGACGCACGTTCGGTCCAGGGGCGTCGCGCACGGCCACGTGCTTCTCGAAACCGCGCAGAAAGCCAGAGTCCTCCACGCCAGGCACGTCAAACGGCGCGGCCGGAACGCGCCCCGCGAACTTGACGCGCAGCGCCGTGCCGCCGTCGGCCTTCGCCACAAGACGGTTCGCCCCGGGATGCAGTTCGCCCGTCAACAGGCGGCGGTTCGTTTCAAGCTCGGTACGCGCGAAGAAGCGCACAGTCTCGCCCTCTTCCGCGCCGATGCGGATGCGGTATCCCGTGCGGCCGCGCACGGCATACGTGAGCGCGACGGAACCGTCATCACCCTTCGGCAGATCTCGCCACGTGATACCGCCGTCGGTGGAAAGCGCCAACGGCACGACCGTGCCGTCCGCCCGTTCCGCCCTATATCTGGCGGCCACCACGGGGTGGCTTGTCCTGACACGCCAGACCTTGTCCGTCAGGGGGCCGTCATAAAGCAGAAAGGCGTTGGCATAATCGGGGAAGAAACGGTCGACGCGCCAGACGCGTCCTTTTTTCGGCCTTGCGCCGCAAGCGCCCGTCATGTCAGTACGCTGCATGATGTCGCCCTTGTGCCGCGTAAAGTAGGAGTCGAAGTAAGGGTTGGCGGAAAGGTCGTTCATCGTACCGTCGTTGCCGCGCATGAACACGATGCGCTCGCCGGGACGCAGCGTCTGCCCGAATCGCTCGTGGTGCTGCGGCGTCTCGAACCAGTGGATGCGGCGATCGTATCTGACGTAATACTCGGCGCTGTTGCCGAATGCGAATAATGCGCCTGGCGCATCTTCCAGTTCCGCCAACGACATCGGTTCCCCGGCGGAATCAGGGAAGGACTTCCGAGCCGAGAGGTCGTAGAGTCGTTCGCGTCCGCCGAACCATACGCCCTCGAAGCCGTGTCCGTAGCCGCCGGATAGGTGGACGGGCATCCCGCCGGCGTGCAGAAACGCGCGGCTGGCCAGCTGGTTCAACGGCACGCACTCGAAAAGCCCGTAGGAGTTGAACTGGCGCAACGTGCGGTATTCGATGGAGAACGGCACGTCGCTGTCCGGCTCGAACGCGACTGGATGGTTCATGAAGTAGTCGGTCTTGCGTATGAGCCATGCGAAGATGCGGTCGGCCTTCTCCCGGTCGGAAAGGCCGGAACCCGGCCCCACGCCCAACGAATCCGCCACATCGGACCAGCTACGCGTATCGACCTCGCCTTCGTTCAGGACGACGGGACAAACGAGATCGTCCGCGCCGGCATTTGCGATTTCGACGGAATCCATGATAATTCCATCCGGTGCTGAGACGGCCAGAGATGCAAGGCCGTCCGCAAGCGTCACGTCCGCTGAACGCGTCCACTTTTTCCAGCCGCGCTTCAGATCGTCATCAGAAGGCAGTTCCCGGAAGTTCAGCGTGTCGAACGGCGTTGCCATTTCGCCGGACGGCGGAAAACGAAACGTGCCGGGAATCCGCCTGCAACCTACGTCCGCCGTGCCGTAAAGGGTGCAGTCGAAGGTGAAGTGCGCGTATGTGCGCCCGTCCGCGCCGGTAATGCGCATGTCGTCGACCAGTCCCTGGAAGAAGCGCCGTCCGTTGCGGCGACGTTCTGCATCTGGCTCCACGCGCGCGCCGACGTGTCCCGCGCCAACATATACCTCCGACACGTCGGCGACGTTCGTAAAAGGCACGGACACGTGATGCCATTTGCCGGGTGTCAGTTCGCGGTCTACTGCCAAAAGCGTGCCAAGATCGCGCTTGTCCGGCGGATTGAACATGAGTCGCCAGGAATGCGACGACGCCTCCAAGAGGCGCACTGGGCCGGCCGGCGAATCCTCGTCCGGCCTGAACCACGCTTCCATCACTCCGGTGGACGGGAAGAAACGCGCGTCCAACTGGGCATCCTTCAGTCCGCGCCCCCAACTGGCCTGCGAACGGGTGGCAAACCAGAACGCGCTCTCGCCGTCGAGCCTCAGCACCTGTCCTTTTACGCCCGGCTCGAAACGCGATGCAGCGCCGATCGGCGGCGGAAATGGAGACCTGGCCTTCAAGGACAACGCGCTCACGCGCACGGCGCGGAGCTCGTCGGCAGTGCCCCTAACGGGGAATCCACGGTTGTTCCATTTCGCCTGATAGGCGCGCAGCTCAAACGCGACCTTGACTTGGGCGGCGTCGTGCCGCAGGAATCCACGCTCGCGTAGGCGCACCATGCGTCCAGGCGGCAACTGCCATGATATGAAGCGCGTATCCACGACATCTTCCGGCAGCGTCCGCCCGTTCCTGTCAAGCTGCTCGATGCGGCATTTAAGCGGAAGTTCCAGCGAAGAAACGTTCTCCACATCCAGTTCCAGTGCCACGTCCCTGCCACGAGCGGCGTACGGCACAGCGAACTCGTGCGCCGCCCATGCGTGTGCCGCATCGTTCGCACGAAGCGTCAGCTCGCCGTCCGCAATGCTGGCCGAGATGTTGAACGACGTTCGCCATTTCTCGGGGATTGTCGCGCAAATGCTTATCGGTTCCTCGCCGGACACAACAAACGCCAGCACGAAAAATCCCGCAACTGTCGCGATACGTATCATCTGAATATGACCGTAAGTCCCTTGGTTGGCTCAAACCGCATGAAGTCGTCCGAATCCAGTACGCCAGCCGTCACTCGTACGGCATCAACGCGTCCTTCGATAAGGCCGGACGTTCCGCCGTCCACCACGAACGCCGTGCCAGCCTTGTTGAAGAATATCAAACCGGGGACCTCCGCCGTACCAGTCTCTTCATAATCACGATAAAGCTTGACAACCGTTGTGTCGCCGTTCTTCACACCGAACGTCAGCGCCCAGTGGTGCCATTCGCCGTCAGTAAGCGCGCCTTTGTTATGAAAGAGCAGAGGATCTACGACGCGTCCTGTTGTGGAAGTGCGCGCTGCGCCGCTGGCCACGCCGTTGGTCGTGTAGTTCACGGAACACCTGAGGGTGTTCGTTGTCCCGCTCTGGTAAAGCGCCCAAGTCACATCGTCGCCACCGACGGCGGTCTGGGACAGTCGCATCATATTCGCGGCACCAGAAAACGCCGTGAACTTTGCAAACATTTCAACGGTCAGTTCCCGACGCTGAAGCGTGACTGCGTTCGTCCACACCAGCGAGCCGCCGTTTAAACTGGCTTCGCAAACGTTCGTGCACAGGACGACGCCCGCAAGCCCGTCCATGATATACGTGCCGTTGCGCCCGCTCACGCGCGTCGGCATTGAGCCGCTGCCGCCTGTCTTGAGCACGGGCATCGCTTCCGTATCCAACGCCGACGGCAAAGCCGACCAGTCCGCGTCAAACTGACTTTCCAGAAGCACGTCTGGATTGGTGGCGACCTCGGCCGTTGTAGCCCGCAAGAACTCGTCAGGGTTCAGCGCGCGCCGCGTCAAGCGCATGCCGTCCAGTTCGCCCTGAAATCCCTGCGAGTTGGAATGTTCTGCACCGTAATTGAGGTAGCGGGAGGAAGAGGAAAGCGTTGGCAAACCGTTCGGCGTGGCGATTTCTCCAATCTTCCTGTGGTCCAGCCACACCTCGCCGCACAGGTTCTTGCGGTAGACGAGCGCATAGTGGTGCCACTGCGCGTTGTCCACGCGCGCAGAACTGTCAAGGTCCGCATAGTTGCTGTTGGCGTTCGCGCCGCTGGCACTGCCTCGGTAAAGACGTGTCTTCAGCTTTCCGTTCCCGCGGTAGATGCATATCTTGCACCATGTTCCCTGAAGGATGTCGTATGTGTCCTTGTCCGCCGTGTTCGGCAACGTGCCGTCTGTCCGAAAGTACGTCTCGAACGTGAAGTCGTCTTGGGGAATCGTACACGACGCCGCATAAGGAGCTACGTCCTTATCTGGGTCCGGGATGTATAGGCAGTCCTGCATCCATGCCGTCCCCCCGCTGTTCGCCACTCGCGTGGCCATGTGGATGCTGCCGGATTTCACATAGGCGTTCGTCGCCGTCAGACCACCGCGAACAGACGAGGAAGCGGTCGAATCAGATACGGATGGCCACGTCTCCGTGACAGACGGGTTGTATGTCCAGCGCGGGGATAAAACCGTCGTAAATGCGCTGTTGAGAACCAGCCGGTAAGGACTCTGGTAGTCCTCGGCCGTCTGTCCGAACCAATCCGCATGGTCCGTCAGGCAGATGAGCGTGTCCGCGTCCACAGGTCCAGCCGGAACGGGACGCAGGAACTGCAGCCTTGTAAGTGCGATGTCCGAAATGCGAATTTCCGCAATGTCGCCGACAAAGTGCCTCGAAGCGACATACAAGTTTGCACCCACCGTCAGCGGAAAGGCGTTGTTCGCGCCGTCGTTCGCGCCGAAGTACCAGCCATCGTAGCTGGAAAAGGTGCCGGATTTTACAGACACGTAATCGACAAAGAAATTGTACGCGCCGGCGGCAGTGACCGTAAATGCCAGATGGTGCCATTTGTCCGGCGCAACGCCAGCCAAAGATGTCATATCGGGGTACGTCTGTCCGCTTGAGGAACCGTCCGCCCCACGCTTGTAGCCCCGGAAAAACGGCGTCAGCTTGTCGTTCTTCCAATACAGACCGAGAGTCCATCCTATCGTCCCGTTGCCGTCGTTCCCAATATTCACCACAGGCATGACGGCCGGACCGCCGCTCGGTCGCGGCAACGCGCTCGACGGCACTCGAAAAAACGCCTCCACGGTCATGGCCTTGAGATTTATGATTGGGGCGTTGTTGTTCGCGGAGTCCTTCGCTATGCCATGAAGCAGAACCAGTGAGTTCGTGGTTTCCCCGGCCCATGTGGCGGAATAGGCCGGGCCGTCCGCCAGCGTATCCGTCAACGGGTCGATCACTCGGGCATTTCCCGGAAATGCGATTCCGCGGGTGGCGTACTTGCTCTCGTCAGTGCCGCAATGCGAAAGGCCGCCGTAACCGTCAAGGGAGCAGAACTTGCCTCGCGTCTGGGCGTGTCCGGCGTAATCCGGCACATAGCGCCCAGTTCCGTCAAAGCGCCACCAAAGAACCGTATTCTCCGATGCCGAGGCGTTGCCGGCTCCAGACAGCATTGCGGCGGCCGCAACTACGGCAGTGAACTTCATCTTCCTCATCATTGTCGTGTTCATGGTTGGTTTTTCCTTTTGCAAGTCACTAGTGAGAACCACCCCGTCGTCAGGTTCTCCATCCGAATCCGATGCGTTGACGTCCAGCACAGGAACATCCGTCACTGAGACTTCGTCGATGTCGCCGCTTGTTCCGGGCTGGTGTGTGCCCTGGACGGATGATGTCGCCCCATCTCCGCCCCCTGCCGCCCAGATTCCGACCGCCGCCGTCACCACCAGGAACAGTCCGACGATCAGCGCCAGGACGAGCGGCCGTTTCAGCTTCTCTGCCAAGATTCCAGCCAAGACCTTTCGCGCATAGTGGAGTCTGAACTTTACAGTCCCTTCCGGTACGGCGAGAAGCTTTGCGATCTTCATCACCGGCTGCTCCATGAAATAGTGCAGAATGATAGACTCCTTGAGCGACGGCGATAGCCGATCTATCGCCAGGCGCACGATCTCCGCGTCTGACGCATTGAGCAGCCGCTCTTCGAAAGTCGGATTCTCCTCGGATTCCGGCAACTCCTCGTTCGGAGCGCTGAGGGGCGTCTCCGTTGCGGACTTCGAGCGCTTGGACGAGCGGTAGAGATTGTCAAGGATCGTCTTCATCCATCCATAAAGCGAACAGTCTCCACGAAAGGTATCGATCTTGCGAATCACACGGTCAAACGTGCGAAACGCAAGATCCTCGGCCTCGGCGGCGTTGCCACACAGGGCCCAGGCATCCTTGACCAGCCTTTCGCGGTACTCCGCCACAAGCCGGGCCGCTCCTTGCTCCAGATCGTTATGTATGTCTTCAAGTACGCTCATCGTGCCAACACGACACCTCTATATTGAAAAGACGCTGTTCGCCAGCGAAAGGTTGGGCGCGGATTCTACTAAAATGCGGATTTAAAGCACGGCATGATTATATCACTGCAAATTCGTCCGCCTTAGGCGACGATCCCCGCGCGTCATTTGGAGAAGAAGCGAACGATCACACCGACGTCGCAGACTTCAAGCCCGTGCGGATGATGTCCGTACTCCGCTTTTTCGCGGACGTCGATGACGCCCTTCGCCGCCTTGAACTTCGCGGCGAATGCGCGACTGTTCTTGTCAGGGCGTATCACCTGATCGTGCCCGCCGAAGACGAGCAGGACGGGGATGCCGGCTTTTGCGATATCGGGCGCCGCATTGACGGGCATGCGCGGGTCGTCACGCCAGTTGCCGTCCTTCGGCGCAACCTTCTCCCAGGGGCCAAGTCCGACTTTCGCAGGCGGTCTGTAGCCGTCAAACGTCAGAAGCGCGCCGTCAAGGTAGAGTTTCGCCACGTTCGCCGGTTTCGCCGCCGCGTAGCGCGCCGCCATGAACCCGCCCCAGCTGATGCCGACCAAGTAGGCTTTCGGCGCAAATCCGAGTTCCTTCACGAGGAAGGACTGGAACTCGGCCGCCGCCGCGACGCCCGCGTCGTCCATGCGCGTGTCGAAGAGGTCGATCGTCGCGTAGTGGAAGCCGGCCTTGAGCAGGTCAAGCGTCCCCATGCGCTCGATGGAGGTGTCAGGCCACTGCACGCACCAGAGCCACGGAGACCCCGTACACGGCGCCACCGACGGTTCCACCACCCATGCGGCATGTCCCTTGAAGTCGAACTTCGTGCGACGGTAGCCGTGCCACATGTCCTCGCCGGTGATCGTGCAGGCTTTAGCGATTTTCGCGCGCAGGGAGTCGCCCTTCCGCTCGGCGTCCATCTGTGCGTTGACGTGTTTGATGATCTCGATCTCCTCCGGATCGTAGGGCCGCAGCGACGGACGGAAGAGGTCGTGGAACCACTTCGTCATCTTGTACTGCTTCCCGCCGCCGTTCTCAATCTGCCTCCACATGCTTTCCCAAGGCTCGTAGGTCTGGTACTTGCCCGCGACGAATCCCCAGCAGGTACAACCGATGCGCTCCTGTGCGAAGAACGGGTAGCAGTCCTGCACGTCGCACCCGCGGATGCGCGCAAGCCACTCCGTGTTGATCATCGGACGGCCGAATTTCTCCTTGATTTTCCGTGCCAGGGAAATCTGCGTCGCCAGCGGACTGTAGGTGTGGTAGCTGATGATGTCGCTCCAGGCCGCCGCCACGCCCTCTGCCGTCTCCAGGTTAGGCTCGAGCTTGCCGTTCCAGACGTCCGCCGCGCAGGGCTGCTTCACGCCGATTTTCCACGCAAGCTGAAACATCTCCTTGACGAGCGGCGCGGAGACCTTGCCGCGGTTGTTGTTGCCCGGCTCGTTCCAGATGTTCCAGAAGAGGATGCGGTCATCGTCCTTGTACCTCGCCATCACCTCCTCGCACATCTTGAAGAACTTCGGCTTCAACTCCGGATCGTCCGCGCTGATGAAGCCGATTGCACCGGGGAAGCTGCCGTGCTGGCTCAGCTTGCGTCCGCCGTGGTAACCCCAGTCGCATGGCTGCGGCCCGGGCTTCGGAATCGACCACAGCTGCTTTGGACGCGAACAATCGTTGCCGAGGCAGACGATCGCGCGCATCTTGTGCTTCGCGCAGAGGGCGAGGAACCTCTCGAAGTTCTTCATGAAGTCATCGTGCTCGTAGTACCACGCGCCGAAGCCGTTCTCCTCCAGCAGCACGCGCAGGGCGTTGAAGCCGATCGACTCCGCAAGCGCCAGCTCGCGGTCCATCTCCTCAAAGCGTTCCTTGCTGCCGTACTCCTGCCACATGTCGAGGCGGTTCGCCGCGCTTGCCGGCATGTAGTTGCAGCCGCGGATCCACGGCTGGGCGTTGTACCACTCCCACGCCTTCTCCTTCGTCCAGGGACCGGTGCGCCCGGCCCAAGCCGTGCTGGCCGCCAACGCCATGACAATCATCGCAATCTTCTTCATGTTCTGTTCCTTTTCGCTGATCAGGGGTTTGCCCCATAGAAGTACATCGCGCCGTAGGTCCAGTTCGGCTTCGGCATGCCGGGGAAGTTCTCGCGGTCCATCGTCAAAAGGATGTACCGGTATGGAAAGCCTTCGGGCAGTTCCGCGAACGCCGTGAAGATGCGCCCGTTGGAGCACTCCTCGTTGTACGGCTCAAAGTCGAGCTTCAGCTCGCCGAGGTACTTCAGCGAGGGATACTCGTACACGGGGCGCTTGCGGTGCGCGTGCGCGGTCATCACGTACTTGGTGCCGCCGAAGTCCATGACCTGGCAGCCCGTCGAGTTGAACTCGACTGGACCGGCGATCTTTTCGTACGGGCCATCCCACTTGTCGGACTCCCACAGGCAGGCGCGCAATCCCTTTTCCGCGAACGACGAGGTGGAGAGCCTCCACTTGTTCGCCGACACATCGAACGTGAAATAGGGATCCTCGCTCTTGAGCGTGCCGACCTGAAGCGGATGCGCCTGAAGAATGTGGATGCCGTGCAGCGGGTTTACCTTCGACTCACAGGCGACCAGTCCGCTCCCTTGACGGGACGACGCGCGCAGGTCGTGCGCCGTAGTGGACCACCCGCAGGCGACGCCCTTCCACGTGCCGTCCGTGTCTCGGAAAAGATGTCCCACCCCGTCGTTGCGCAGAAGCGGATCGCCGTCCCCGTAGTTCGTGAGCAGGATTCCCTCCATACGGAAGTCGAAGACCGTCGGATTGAAACTAGCGACGGATTTCGTGTACTTCAGACCCGCTCGCGCCGAGAAGGTGCAGAAGATGCGTCCGTTCTCCATGTAGGGACGGCACCCCGGACCGTCGGTCACGATGCGGAAGTCTGCCTGCCCGACGCCTGCCGTGAGCGTAACGGCCGCCCGTTCGATAGCGGCGCTGCCGCCAGGTGGCAGTGCCGCGCCCGCCGCGCACTTGAGCGTGCCGGCGAGGTCGCGGCGGCGGATGTCCGGCTCGTCCGCCAGCGCGATGGAGGCGAGATAGCGCACGTCTCCGTCCTTGCGCACCGCCACGAGAATGGTCGGCCCCGCCACGACGAGCGACAGGCGGAACGGCGCCGCCGGCACGACCTGCGGCTTGTCGAACCGAGCCTCCAGCTTCTCCCCGTTGCTCGCCTGCTCGAACGCTACTTTCTTCCCCGGCTCGGCGCGAACGCGCACGCGGAACGAACCATCGTAGGATGCAATGTCCATCAACGCCGCCGCGCCGACCGTGAGGCTGCGCACGTCCGCCGAGAAATGGACTCCCGGATGGAAGGCCCCCACGAAATAGACGCCCTCGCAGGCCGCGTCGGCGGGCGCGGAGAGCGTCATCGCCCCTTCGCCGTAGGCGACGTTCGGCGCGGGATTCGGGCAATACGGCATCCGCGCGTTCTGGAGGCTCGGACGCGCCACCTCGCCCGGCACGAACTCGGAAAGCATCACCTCGTTGTCCAGCATGAACCGGCGCGTGGCGAGCAGCTTGAACTCCAGCTTCGTCGGATCGACCTTCTCCGCCGCTACTGCCGACAAGAAAGCCACGGCCACGGCAATAGCAAGCACCATCCCCCTGCTGATCGAAAACGACGAACAACAAAACGCTCCAAAGAAGTCGGCAACGACTCTGTTCTTCAGTTCCTCTTCGCGGATAGATGATGGATAGCGCGTCTGCATGGCGGACATTATACCATTTCCCGCCGTCGCCGCAGTGCCAGCAACGTGCCACCGACAAGAAGTAGCAGGCCCGATGTCGGTTCCGGAGTGGCACCTACCGTAACCGCTCCGCCGTAGAGGTTGATGCCGTCGCCAAGCAAGGTCATTTTAAGGTCCTCGTCTATGGAGACGTGTACCCAGCCGTACCATGTTTCGCCTGCATAGTACCCGCTGCTGTCTTTGAGCACTTCGCTCACCTTGAACGCCATATAGAAGTCGTTCGGATTCTCCACCAAAGCCCCCCCCGTATACTTGTCATTACCATAAAAGTCTTCAATGTGCTTGAGCGAGCTGAAGTTCTCTTCTCCCACGATGTCGCCACAAAGGGCAAAAGCCCACCAGTTATACGTTGGTTCCATGGATTCCATAGAGAAGTCCGCGTGTTTCATGTAGAAACATCCGTTCTCTTCATGACCGTAGAACGTAGAAATGATGGCAGCTCGGTTGCCATGTTCACCCCTTATATTTCCATCAAAGAAATATTGCCCTAAGTCATCACTATATACCCCGTCATTTATGAGAAAAATACCGCTCCAATGCGCCGATGCAGCAATCGCCTCGCTACAAAGAAGCATCATCAGAATAATAATGTCGATTTTCATAATGACATCCTTGGTCTACTGGTTGACTATCGTTCCAAACGAACTGAAGTCGATCGGATCAATCTGGTATTGACTTGCATCAAGTCCTTCCCATTCGTCGATCTTGCTTTGGATTGCCTCAAGGCGGAATGGCAACATGGGGCCGGAAAAACGGCACCACCTGTCCTCTGTGCGACTTCCCAAGTGCTTTGAGAAAAGCAAGACCAGTTCGTTTCTGGCTACCAGAAAAACAGGACAGCCCGAATTGCCGCCTGGCGTAGCGCCTCTTATGTTGCTGCGCTGTGCCGACACATGGTTCGTCATGTTGTTCTGGCCATATTGGCCGTGCCATGTTTCCCCGTTCTCTTGCACACGACAGTTCAAACTCTCCAGCTCAAGCACCGTTGCGCCCTTCTCCTGATTGAGGCACAGCGTAGGCAGATACTTTCCGGTAGAAAGGTAACGAACATAATTTGTAGACATGACGGAAGCAGGTTTAAATGAATCTGGCAAAGGTTCGTTCAATCGTCCTAGTCGCAAGTCATCAGATATATCGTCATTTGCCACAACAGTTCTCGTAAGAACTACTCCATTTGTATCGCAAAACCTATAAACGGTTGCGGGCCAATGTCTGGCCATCACGACATGCTTCCTCGTTATAAGCGTTGCCGTTCTCCCTCCTGGATTGTCGCTTGAGTTCCAGACGCTCACGCACGAGAGGTCGAGGTCTCTCGCCCAGAAGTTGGCGTTCAGCGTGAACAGGTTTACCGCCGCATCGGGATCGAAATCAGTGAAGCGGGGAATCGCCGTGACGGGAACTACGCCCCATATTCTGTCGTCTATCGCGCGGGATGCAACCGAGAGGAGCGTGTTCGATCCGTCTGGAACGAGGGGATGATTGCCGCACCAGTATTCGTGCAGGTTGATCAGCCCATCGCCGTCGGGGTCGTCGTACGCCTGTCGTGCCACGCCCTCGGCATCAAGTCCCGTCTGTACCTCCCACCAGTCGGGGATCAGGTTGTTGTTGCCGTCGCCGAAGCTCGCCGTCACGGTTCTTCCCCGGTCAGCCGCCGTCAGCTCGCGGACGTTTATCTGTCCGTCGCCGACATCGTATACGCCGTTGGTATTGAGATCCCGGAACACCTTGGCGTACAGATGCCCGTTCGTTACGGTCTCATCGATAGAATACATGAGGTTTGTCCCGTTGAACGATTGTTGTCCGTTGGTTTCCCATCCTGCGTACGCATATCCCACGGCCACGTAGTTCGTGAGCCAGGAAGAGACGCCGCATGGCACGAAGTTCACGGTCGTGACCAGCCGGAAGTTGTTCGAGTCGTACGGGTCGGTCTGTTCCTCGCGTTCCAGAGCGTCGGGCACTCCGTCGCCGTCCACGTCTCCGAACGTGAACTTTATCTGTGCCATGCCGCCATAGGGGATGTCGCGTACGAGCAGGATGTCGTTGTCCGCGTCGTATTCGCCGTTCCCGTTCAGGTCGCAGAAAGCTTTTACGTGCGTCGCGCCATGCGACGAGGCGTTGGTGTATATCGTTTCGCCGAAACCGAAAGAGAACGCGGAGAGGCCGTTCGTCTCCCAGCCCGTCGCCGAATAGCCCCACGCCACGCGGATCGGGAATGTGAGGGACGCCGTGTTCGTCGCCGTCACGGTCAATCGCTGCAGGAAGGAATGAGGATCGGTCGGGTCTGTATCGTCTTCAAGTATCTCGACCGCATCGGGAACGCCGTCGTTGTCCGAGTCCGCAAGGAACGGGTCAGTGCCATGGCCGTACGCCTCGTCGTAGTCCGAAAGGCCGTCGTCGTCCATGTCGGCGTCAGGGTCGTCGGGAAGCGGAGCAAACGCTCCGATGCCAAGAACATCCTCCAGCGAACCGGGGAGCGGGAACCCTGCCCAGGCCACCTGCGATGTGACGACATGCACGTTGTCGGTGACGTTAGGCGTGAAGTCGAACGCGGCAGGTTCCGACGGACGGATGCAGTCCGTCATCGTAACGAGGAAGTCTTCGGCGTTCTCGAAGCGCGCCATCGGCCAGGCGTTCGTGAACGAGGCGTCGAACAGCACGCGCGACACGATCACGGGCGGCGTGGCTGGAATCGCGCCGTTCGCATGCGTGGAACGCAACCCGATGGCCGTGCTCTGATATACGCCTTGGGTCGGGAAGTTCACGAACGTGCATGATTCAAGCGCAATTCGCGGCGGGTTGTCGCCGAAAATCGCATAAATCCATTCCGCGCCTGCCGCGTTTACGTTGCATCCCCTTATCTCCGCAGTGGCCTCGCAGTGCCCGTAGAACAGCCAGCCGAAATACTCGACGCCGGGGTTCGGCGCGCGGATGTGGACGTTCTCGAACACCGCCGCCGCGCCAGGCCCCTGCCATGGCAGGCTGCCACCGCACCAGAACCCGGCCTGCATGCCGCTGGTGGAGGCAAGGTTCAGGTACAGGTTCCTGAAAAGCGTATGCCCGCTCTCGTGGCCGTCCGCGAGAATGAACATGCCCGTAGGCGTAGCGCCGCTGAACACCGCGTAGCCGTCCTCGCACGTCACCATCACGGGATGATGCGGCACCTCGATGCCCGCGGATACGCGATAGACGCCAGCCGTGACCGCGACTACGGAATACGGATCGCTCGCCGCAAGGGCTGACTGTAGCGTAGCGAACTGCCCGCCCTCGCCCACGGTCAGGCGAGGCACGGTTCCGGAATCCGCCAGCCACGGATTCCTGTGGTGGGCCAGTTCATATGCGTTGGGCAGGCCGTCGCCGTCAGGATCGTCCATGTCCGTCAGGGATTCGCGAAGAACCGCCTTGTAGAAACGAAGGTTACCGGTAGCAGAAACTGTCTCAATCCAGTTCGTCTCGCCTTCGGCGACCGTGTGGCCGCATTGCCAGGCCCACGCGGAATAGACCAGCGACGTGGCCGCAAGGATGTCGATGGTAGTGTTGGTGGGGATGAGTTCCAGCGGCCAGGCGACCGTGAGCGTGGCCGTGCCGTTGGTGTGGACGTCGATGGAGGCGAAGTGGAGCGTGTTCGTCAGTTCGGTCACAACTGGCGAAACGCCCGTTGTCCCAGTGTCGCCGATTCTGTCCTTCTGCGCGATGATAGTGGCTATTGCCGCCACGGCAAACAGTACGGCAAGAACGTCTCGCCGCAGTTGCCACAAGTCAACAGAAACAAGCCATCGCCAGAGACGTACGAGGAGAAAAAGAATAAATCCCGCCACAAGCAATGCGACAATAACGCCCACTGCTTCTGATAAAGTTGCAGTCAACATCTGCACCACGGACAACCCCTTTTATCGTTTTACAGTACCATCGTCGAGAAAGAACACCTGTGCACGAGGGCGCATCGCGGGCGGGAGGGCCGCTCGGGTGGGCGCGCCCATGACGTAGATGCCCTTGCCGCGCAACTTCGCCGCGCCGTACTGCGCGAGGAAGGACTCCACCGCCGACGCCGACGCGAAGAACACGTCGTCGAACGGCGGCAGCTTGTCCGCCGGCGCGCAGAACTCGTTGTCGTAGAGAATCACGTCGTCTACCTTCGCGCCCGCGCGCTTCAGGGCGCGCGCCACGGCAGAGCCCGCCTTCGCGCTCCTGAGGCGCAGGATATGCCGTCCGCGCAAGTCCATCTCGCGAATCTCGGCGATCAGCCCCGCCGCGGAGAAGTCCTTGGCCGGCATGACGTCGCTCGATACGCCGTACTTCCGCAGCTCGGCGTCCGTCCCCGCGCCGCACGTGAAGAACTTGGGCAGCTGCCGCCGATCGCACGGACACGCCTCGAAGAAGATTCGCACCGCCGAAGGCGACGTCAAGACGATGCCGTCGCAGGCGGACGGATCAAGAGATAGTTTTCGCGACACGAGGCGGATGAGCGGCCAGCGGATCGGCTTGCCGCCGCGATCCTCCACGGCGAGCGCGGCCTTGTCCTGCACCGCCTCCGAGCATGTGAGTAGCACGCGCCGCCGAGCAAATTCGCCCAAGGCTGGCCACCGGTGCGCCGCCACCTGTCCGACGATCAGCAAGCCAGGACGGTCCTCGCCCGCGACGGACTTCACCTCGCCGAGCGTGGTCTGCACCACTTCCTCGCGCGGCCCCGCCGCGTCGAACACGAACGCGCACGGCGTCTTCGC